>Ga0222707_1000009_pt1 | contig 140081 bp, 128 predicted proteins | sample AntAcemetage1574_FD_179831 | JGI IMG/M metagenome (GOLD analysis project Ga0222707, IMG submission 179831) | Saline water microbial communities from Ace Lake, Antarctica - #1574 | ecosystem: Environmental > Aquatic > Non-marine Saline and Alkaline > Saline | place: Antarctica: Ace Lake...
AAACAAAACGAAGGAGAAACCTAACCAGAAACATTGAACGACACGCCAACCTCAGCGGCCTGAAAACCGGCCAAGATGGTTGTCGCGCGCGGACAAGGTGGTTGACGTTCTACACTGCGTGGCGTGCGGGCACCTGACCGCGAACGCCTTGCGTCGCGCTGAACATTTCTGGCGGGCGCAGCGAATTCCTTAAACGTTGTCGCGATTTTCACTGTGACATTCACTGGCGCGTCGATGGATATCCTGATGCGACGTGTGAAGAGCACGGAACTCCCTTTGGGGTCTGGCACGGTGGTACGGCATGCGGTTGGTCCAATGGCCACATATCGTTTACCGCGCCGCTCTTTTCCGATTCTGGATGAAAGCTATTCGAACTCCATTTGCTCAAAGACGCGGCCAGCATTCTTCGTGGCAAGCTCCTCAAATGTATCAAGATGCGCATAGGGTGACTGGTCCAGGTAATAGGCCTCTGCCAAGCCGCCACCGTTGTCTAGAAGCACGCTTACTTCCGCCCGCAGATATTCCAGATAGCCTTTCGTATAGCGTCTGACTTGGTCCATGTTCGTAGGGTGGCCATGACCGGGGATCACATAGGTTGCGCGCAATGCTTCGAACTCGTTGTCCCAGGTTTCTAGCCAGTCCAATGTATAGGTGTCCTCGAAGATTGGCAGCATACGTTCATGGAACGCCATGTCGCCCGCGATCACGAGGCTTTGGTTCGGTAGCCAGACAACCACGTCGCCCGCACTGTGGGATGGGCCAAGATAGCGGACCTCGATACGAAAGTCGCCAAGCTCCAGAATATACTCATCGGTAAATGTCTCGGTCGGGCCCTGCAAAAAGGTGCCTTCGGCTTTTTCACGATTAAGCTGTTGCATACCCTCGAGAATACGGAAGCCACGCACGTCGAATTCTGTTGCCGCATCTTCATGGGCAATGATCGGAACATCCTGCTCGACCCAATAGGAATTGCCAAGCATGGCATGGCCTTGCCCGTTTTCATTCACCACCAAAACGACAGGCTGATCGGTCAGTGCCTTGATTTCATCGTGCAAGGCTTTAGCCAAAACGTAAGCGCCACCACCGTTCACAACGACAACACCGTCACCGGTGATAATGAAACTGAGGTTGTTGTTATGACCGCTATTTTCATATGTTGGTGGTGCGGTTGCGCCAATGGCACTGTAAACGCCGGGGATGAATTCGACAGGCGCACTATAAAGAGCGGATCCAGGATATTGGTCGGCGATGCTTTCGTTCGCTATGGCAGGCGAGGCGCAAACAGCCGTCAGCAGGGTCGCAAGCCGGATCATGCTTGTTCTTCTACAAAATAGTATCCATCGCCTCGACGTTCTGCGCGACCCAATCCACCACCAGGCAAATGGAAGCCGATCAGGCGCATCTGTGATTGGCTCAGCTGATCCAACAGTGCAACACGGGTTTCAGCGGCAAGTTGGGCGTTCTGGTCAGAGCTTGACAGCCAGGTGGGCTGCGCGAAGGCAAGGTGATGATTGACGATACTATCGCCAACGATCATCACGCTTTCACTGCCCATCTGAACCTCAAACGACATGTGGCCGGGCGTATGTCCAGGAGTCAGACGTGACAGGACACCGGGCATGATTTCCTGATCATCATCAAAAAAAACAATCTGGTCGCTCAGTAGCTCGAGGCGGTTTTTGGCACCGACCGCGAATGTGACACGGCCTTGGTCAATCGTAGAAACTGTATTGGGGTCAGTCCAGTAATCCCACTCGGATCGCCCGATGTGGTAGGCCGCATCGGGAAAGATCAGATCGCCAAAATCGTCCAGCACACCCCAAAGATGATCCGGATGCGCATGGGTAAACGCAACATCGGTCACATCGGACGGGTCAACGCCTAGGGTATCCAAAGCATCCAGCAATTTACCTGCGCTCGGCATGAACTCCTGACCGGCGCCCGCGTCGAACAACACCGTCCGGTCACCGTTTCGCAGCAGTGTGACATTGCAATCAGGCGTAAAGGTATCGCCTGTTATGCCGTAGGATTTCAGAATCGCCTCGGCGCCGTCAGGTGGCGTTTCACCCAGTGAAAAGGTCTTTGGCAGCACAAGATTTCCATCACTGAGCGTGTCCAACCGGATTGTGCCCATTTCAAGTGTCGATTGCGCCCAAGCCATTGGAGGCAAAGCAAGTGACAGCCCCGCCCATGAGGCCCCTTTTATCACCTGGCGTCTGGAAAAATTCATGGCGTCCCTCATATTCAGTTTCTTGAATGATAACATGACGCCGCGAATTGGAAAGGGTTCTGTTATGCTTTTACGGGGCGCGTCGATGACCGTTGTTATTACATGCAAAAAACGAATCTGATCGGTCGCTGGATGGTCGCGTTGCAGCGTTATCATTTGCAAACGGGAATTATCCTAGCGCGCAGCGGCGATACCGAGCGGATACTTCGATACCTGAAACTGGTCATTTTGCGGTGACGCTTGCGCTCTTTGTTGCCATTTTTCTAAGCGTGGTTCCCGTCGTCGGTGCGTCCATGCACAATACGCGCTGGATGCAAACTGCTGACGCGACCGAGAAGGTTCCACTCGTCCTGATCTGGATCGCTTTCGGGGCGCTGATGTGGTCGTTTGTCGTCGGTAACTGTTCGGTGCGCTGCGTGGTTGAAAACTCGAATGCGCTCATACCGATAATTCACAAGGTGGCTGCGACTTGGGGCAGTCACGAGGGGTCATTGCTGTTCTGGTGCTGATCCTTGCGGAGTTCGGTGCGGCTGTGGCCTAAACGAGCACTGTGGGCGGCACCAAAACGTGACAGGTCCACGCCAACCAGCGCAAGTCAGAAATGACATTCATGCAGAGCGTCGACATTGCGCTTTATTTCAGGCTCTTATCAGGCAGTTATTTGTTTACAAGATGTCAACTCGGCGTGCCAAAACCACCGCGAGATTTGGAGGGGGGATTGAATGGAAGACTTCGATTATATCATCGTGGGGGCAGGTTCTGCAGGCTGCGTGCTGGCCGAGCGGCTGAGCGAATCCGGACGCCACAAGGTGCTTTTGCTTGAGGCCGGTGGGCGCGGTTGGTCGCCGTGGATCGCCTTGCCACTTGGGTACGGCAAAACCTTTTACGATTCTCGGGTAAACTGGAAATACCAGACCGAACCAGAGGATGCGCTGGCCGGGCGCCGGGGATATTGGCCGCGCGGCAAGGTGGTGGGTGGGTCTGGGGCCATTAATGCGCTGGTCTACGCGCGCGGATTGCCGCAGGACTTTGATGATTGGGCGGCGGCCGGGGCGGCCGGCTGGGGCTGGGACACCGTGCAGCAGACCTATGAGGCGATGGAAACCCGGCGCGGAACTCGCGGCGACCGCCAAGGCCGTGGGCCGCTACATGTCCAGGATGTTTCGGACCAGATCCACCCCGTGAACCGGCATTTCTTTGCTGCGGCAGAAGAACTGGGACTGCCACGCACCAACAATATCAATGGTAGTGCGTGCGAGGGCGCGGGGGTGTATTTGATCAACACGAGCAAGGGGCGTCGCATGCATTCCGCGCGGGCCTTTCTGAAACCCGCTCTGAAGCGTCCAAATGTCACCCTGATGACCGGCGTTATCGCGGAACGGATCGTCTTTGCGGGCCTGCGGGCTGCCGCAGTGCAAGTGAACAAGGGCGGGCGCAAGCTGACCTTTCGCGCGGGCCGCGAGATTATCCTTTCCGCGGGGGCGGTGACTTCGCCGCGGTTGCTTCAGCTGTCGGGTATTGGCCCTGCTGAGCTGCTCAAGTCGCATGGGATCACGCCGCTGTGTGATGCGCCGCATGTCGGTGGCAACTTGCAGGACCATCTGGGAATAAACTATTATTTCAGGGCCACAGAACCAACATTGAACAATATCCTGCGGCCATTGACTGGCAAGCTGTGGGCGGCGCTGCAATATGCGCTGACACGGCGCGGGCCGCTGGCGCTATCTGTGAACCAGTGCGGCGGGTATTTCCGCTCGTCGCCGGATCTGCTCGGGCCGGATCAGCAGCTATACTTTAACCCTGTCACTTATACGACAACGCCGCATGGCAAGCGCAGTGTCATTCAGCCAGATCCGTTCGCGGGCTTTATCATCGGCTTTCAGCCGTCTCGCCCCACCAGCCGTGGTCGCATTGACATCAGCTCTGCGGATCCGATGGCAGCGCCGCGGATCCAGCCCAACTCATTGGCGACCAGTGAAGACAGGGCGCTGGTTGTGGCAGGCGGCCGTCTGTGTCAGCGGTTGATTGAAACCAGCGCTTTGCAGGGCTTGGTGGAAACCGCGATGGGCCCGGATTTGCGGGTCATGGACGACGACCAGATTCTGGCTGATTTCCGCGAACGCTCTGGCACCGTTTTCCATCCGGTTGGCACCTGCCGTATGGGGCAAAATGCGCAGTCCTCGGTCGTCAACCCACAGCTACAGGTACACGGGGTACAGGGATTGCGGGTCATTGATGCCTCGGTATTTCCGAATCTGACTTCGGGCAACACCAATGCCCCGACCATGATGCTGGCGCATCGCGCAGCGGCGCTTATTTTGGAGGATGCATGAGCACGCCCTATTCGATGTCCGGCGCAGTGCCGGTTTCAAGTGATCGCGGCAAACACGATAGCGGCCCGCGGATTCGCCGGATCGAGACCTTTTGCACGCCGCTGATTGGTTTTGTGCGGGTCACGGCCGAGGACAACTCGACCGGCTGGGGACAAGTGTCCACCTACAGTAGCGACCTGACATGCGAGATCCTGCATCGGCAGGTGGCACCTTGGGCTTTGGGGCGCGGTATGGATGCGCTTGAGGATGTGATCGCCGAGATTCCGCTCCGAGAGCACAAGTTTCCCGGCACCTATTTGCGCCGGGCGATGGCCGGACTGGACACGGCTGTCTGGGACTGGCGCGGCAAAGCCGTGGGTAAGCCAGTCGCAGAGCTGCTCGGCGGGTCGGCTGGTCCAGTGCGCGCCTACGCGTCCTCGATGCGGCGCGATATCACGCCAGAGGACGAGGCGGCGCGGCTACAGAAACTTCGTGACGAGTTTGGGTTTGATGCCTTCAAGGTGCGCGTGGGCGCGGAATGCGGGCAGGATAGAGATGAATGGGAGGGACGCACCGAAGCGATTATTCCTGCCATCCGAAAGGCCATGGGGCCGAATGCGGCGTTGCTGGTTGATGGCAACTCGGGCTTTGGTCCATCACGCGCGATCGCGGTTGGCGGTATGCTGCAGGCCAATGGATACGAACACTTCGAGGAGCCTTGTCCCTATTGGGAGCTGGAGCAGACCGCCGAGGTTACTCGTGCGCTGTCAATCGACGTGGCCGGTGGCGAACAAGACTGGGATATCCAGCAGTGGAAGCGCATCGTCGCCATGCGTGCTGTGGACATCATACAGCCTGACATTTTGTATCTGGGGGGCATGATCCGTAGCATGGAGGTGGCCCGCATGGGCCATGCAGCGGGGCTGCCCTGCACGCCGCATGCCGCCAATCTGTCGTTGGTCACCCTTTTTACCATGCATCTTTTGCGCGCGGTCCCCAATCCTGGGCGTTATCTGGAATTTTCGATCGAAGGTGACGATTACTATCCATGGCAGCGCGACTTGTTCCTCAACGATCCTTACAAGGTTACGTCTGGCCAAGTCGTGGTGAGCGATGCGCCTGGCTGGGGGGCCGAGATCAACCCTGAATGGCTTGCTAAATCCACCTACAAATGCAGTGAGGATGCTTGTTGACACCTGATGGAGGTTTGATGCCCATCACGAAAATGGCGCAGTGCCAGAACTGCCAGCAAACCAATCCGCCGATGGCAAATGCAGACCGTCACCTAGTTTGTCGGTGGCATCTTGGCTGATGTGAAACGCGCCTGAACCTGCGCAGTGGCTGTTTGCGTTGCTTGGCAGGTCAACGCATCCTTTTGAACAACAGCATTTCTTCGTAGAACCTTTCCATGCGTTCCAGCCGTTCTCGGGTGTCTTGCCAGTTGGCGTCCTGAAGCGCTGACAACATGGACTCGACAAGCGCGATGAGCGGAACAATCGTGTCCCATGCAGATGGCACTTCGATCTGCGATGTTAAGATATGACGTGCCACGCCTGCAGTCGGTGAAACCCATTGATCTGTAAACAGCACGACTTCCATCTGCTGGGCATGTGCCAGTTCCGCAAATTGTTGCACCGATGGTTCATATCTACGGATATCAAACACGACCAGCACGTCACCAGCTGACATATCCAGCAACGCAGGCGGCCATGTATTGGGTTGGCTGGACAGGAGTGTCACATCAGACCGCATCACATGCAGGGCTGTTGTAAAATATTCGGCGATAGACCGCGTCAACCGCCCCCCGATAAGGTAAACCGAGCGCGATTTATCCGCCAAAAGGTCACGCACGGCATCAAAGGTCCGCAGGTCTTGCTGGCTGAGCGTTTGCCGTAGATTCTCGATCACACGCAGGGCAAAGCGGTTCAGCGGATGGTCAATTTCCAACCTATCTGCCCATTTTTCGTGCTTTGTGATTGGCGACGCCAGTCGTTCGCCCATTTCTTCGTGCAGTTGCGCGCGAAACTCGGGGTAGCCGGAAAACCCGATCTTGCGCACAAACCGCACGACTGTCGGGGCAGAGACGCCCGCATCCTGCGCAATAGTCGCCACTGTGCCCAGCACCGACAAGGGAAAGTTCCCCAGCATATGGCTGGCCAATCGGCGTTCGGCACGGGTCATGGCAGGCATGGCAGCGCGCAACTGTTCTTCGAGAGTTTGAAACTGGGTCATGCGATTCTTCCTGTCGTCATCGCTAATCTGAAACGTTTGTTTCAAAAAAGAAAGAAAGGAAATTAACTTGACACAAAAATGCAAGGCGGTGCAGCCTTGACGTAACGCAGTTTTCAGCCTGCCGGGGATGCAGACGATGACAGGATCAGGACCAGATTGGGCGGGCAGTGTGATCAGCTGGGATCAATCCGGCGATCAGGCTGAAACCGTGCCTTACGTGATCCTGATTTGCGAACACGCATCCAATGATGTTGTTGTGCCATGGGTGGATGCTGCGCCTGACTTGTTGGCATCACATGCGGCCAGTGATCTGGGCGCATTGGGTTTGGCCCGCGCGCTGGGCCCGCTGCTGGCGCGCGATCATGGAGGTGCCGAACTGGTCCATGCGCCATTGTCGCGACTGATCTTTGATTTAAATCGTAGCCCCGACCGCTCTGATGCGTGCCCGACCCAGTCCGAGCTTTACCCTGTTGTGATGAACGAGAGCATCACAGTCGGCGAAAGGCTGGCGCGGATGGAGAGCGTGTATCTGCCATTTCATAACCTTGTTCGTGCCCGTATTGCCCGCGCGCTCGCGCTGGGCAAGCGGCCTGTTGTTGTGACGATCCATTCATTTTCACCGACATGGCACGGCGTTCCACGCGATGTCGAATGCGGGGTGATCCACGATGATCTGCCGGCGCTGGCGCGGCAGATTGTTGCAGAGGCTGATGATCTGGGCCTGTTGACCGTATTGAACGCACCGTATTCTGCGGCAGATCATGTCACGCATACCTTGCGCTTGCATGCGCTGCCTTATGGGCTGGAAAATGTGATGCTGGAACTGCGCAATGACCTGATCGCGACGCCAAAGGCACAGATGGAAATTGCCACACGTTTGGTCCGTGTGCTGACCCGTGCAATCAAACAGGTGACGAGCATGCCATGCCCCGTTTTGTGATGACCTATCTGCATATGGTCGAGGCGCTGAATTATCGCGTGGGGCGGCTTGCGATGTGGAGCCTGTTTGCGCTGATGGGCGTGCTGGCTTGGGGCGCTGTGGCGCGTGCGGGGTTTTCGCCACAGATCTGGACCGATGAAATGGCGCAGTTTCTGCTGATGGGGTATTTCATGCTGGGCGGGGCCTATTCATTGCAGATGGGGTCAGCCGTGCGGATGGACCTTCTGTACGACCGTTGGTCAGACAAGACCAAGGCGGCGGTGGATTGTATCACGATTTTTACCTTGATCGCATATCTGGGTGTTTTGCTTTGGGGCGGGATCGAAAGCACGCAATTTGCGCTGGAATACGGTGAACGGCGGCGCGGATTGTGGCAGCCTTATATGGCACCGATCAAGATCATCATGTGTTTCGGCATCGTCCTGATGATCCTGCAATGCAGCGCCTTTCTGATCCGGGATATCGCCACCCTGCGGGGCATCAAAATCGCGGAGCATGACACCAATGCCCTATGAAATGATCGCCGCATTGATGTTCGGGTCAATGCTGGCCGTGATGCTGACGGGGCAGCGGATGTTCGGTGTCATCGGCTTTGTTGCTGTCGTTGCGGCGGTCTGGCTTTGGGGTGATCGCGGCGGACATGATCTGGCCTTTGCACAGACCATCAAGCTGATGAACTGGTTCCCGCTGATGACCCTGCCGATGTTCATTTTCATGGGCTATGTGTTGTCTGAAAGCAAACTGGCTGATGATCTTTACCGGATGTTCCATGTCTGGTTCGGCCCTGTGCCGGGGGGGCTTGCGATCGGGACGATCCTGCTGATGGTGCTGATTTCCGCGATGAACGGGCTTAGCGTGGCTGGCATGGCGATTGGCGCCACGATTGCGTTGCCCGAACTGCTCAAGCGGAATTATGATAAATTGATGGTGACGGGCGTCATTCAGGCGGGGTCGAGCCTTGGGATTCTGGTGCCACCATCGGTGGTGCTGGTGCTTTATGCGATGATCGCACGCCAGCCGGTGACGCATCTTTGGGCGGCGGGACTGGTGCCGGGGCTGATGCTTGCGGTTTTGTTCATCCTCTATATCTGGCTGCGTTGCCGGATGAACCCTGCCCTTGGCCCCGCGATTGACCCAGAGGAATTGGCGCAGGTCACCAAGCGTGAAAAATACATGCTGCTGTTGTCGGGGCTGATGCCATTGGCCATTTTCGCGGTGATGATGGTGCCGTTTGTGCTGGGCTATACACGTCTAGTCGAAAGCGCTGTCGTCGGCGCGATTTCAGCCCTGGCCGTGAGCGTTGCCAAGGGACGCATGACTTGGGCGATACTGGAAACTTGCACAAAGAAAACGCTGGCGATTTCGTGTATGTTTTTGTGGATCATCCTTGCCGCGCTGGCCTTTGGCGCTGTCTTTGACGGGCTGCGCGCGGTGGATTTCGTACGGCAATTATTCATGGATAATCTGGGGCTTGGCCGTTGGGAAATCCTGATCCTGATGCAGGTGTCGTTCTTGCTGATGGGAATGTTTCTGGACGATACCGCGATGCTGGTGATTGTCGCGCCGCTTTATGTGCCGATCGTGCAGATGCTAGAGTTCAACCTGATTTGGTACGGCGTGCTGTACACGATCACCTGCCAGATTGCCTATATGACGCCACCCTTTGGCTATAATTTGTTTCTGATGCGCGCCATGGCCCCTAACGAGGTTACCTTGACCGAGATCTACCGCTCCATCATTCCCTTTGTGGGCGTGATGATCATTGGGCTGGGCCTTGTGATGGCGTTTCCACAGATCGCGCTATGGCTGCCCAGCGTTCTGTTTCCCTGAATTACGACGAAGAGCGGGCCAACCCGCCGGATTTTCACCCCAACCGGAAGGAAAGATCATGACCACGACAAGACGTAAGTTCCTGACGACAGGTGCCCTTGGCGGTGCCGCTGCGTTAGCCGCCCCTGCGGTTCACGCGCAATCCACCATTCGCTGGCGGATGCAAACCTACGCCGGCGCATCGCTGGGCGCGCAGGTGGCAAAACCCGCGATTGACATGTTCAATGCCATCGCGGGTGATGAAATGCAGATCGACCTGTTCTATGCTGACCAGCTCGTTCCCACTGGTGAGTTGTTTCAGGCCATGCAGCGCGGCACAATCGACGCTGTGCAATCGGATGATGACAGCATGGCGTCGCCCACCGAAGTCACGGTGTTCGGCGGTTATTTCCCGTTTGCCAGCCGTTACAGCCTTGATGTGCCGGCCTTGTTTAACAATTGGGGCCTGAATGAAATCTGGGGCGAAGAATATGCCAAGGTCGGCGTGAAACACATCTCTGCCGGATCATGGGACCCTTGCCATTTCATCACGTCAACGCCGATCACATCGCTGGCGGACTTGCAGGGCAAGCGTGTATTCACCTTCCCAACAGCTGGTCGGTTCTTGTCGCAATTCGGCGTCGTGCCGGTCACTGTGCCGTGGGAAGACGTTGAAATCGCGCTGCAAACCCGCGAAATCGACGGCGTGGCATGGTGCGGCATCACTGAAGCGCACGAGGTTGGCTGGGCCGATGTCACATCACATTTCTTGACCAATAACATTTCGGGCGCGTGGATCGGGCATTTCTTTTCCAACATGGAACGCTGGAACGAATTGCCGCCGCATCTGCAGGTTCTGATGACCACCTGTTTCGAACAATCGCATTACTATCGCCAGCATTGGTACTGGGCAGGCGAAGCCCGTCTTCGTACAGAAAGCAAGAAGCTGGAACTGACATCCATTCCCGACGCTGAATGGGCCACGGTCGAGACTGCGGCGCGTGCATTCTGGGAAGAAATCGCAGCGGAATCGGAAACCAAAGCCAAGGTGGTCGACATTTTCCGCAACTATAATGCCGCGATGGATCAGGCCGGACGGCCGTATCGGTATTCGTAATCCAACGGGATGGGGGTTCGCCCCCATCCCCATTTTAAGCATAGAATAAAGGGGCAATGACCATGGCGGGACTGATGACGCTGGATGATTTACGCGTAGCCTTTGACGCGGGCGAGATTGACACCGTCATGGTTGCTGCACCCGATATGCAGGGCCGTCTTGTTGGCAAGCGGTTCCATGCCGCGCATTTTCTGGATTCGGGCTATCAAGAAACCCACTGCTGCAACTACCTGTTTGCCACTGACATGGAGATGGTGACAGTGGCAGGCTATGCCTCGACCTCTTGGGCAAAGGGCTATGGCGATTATGTGATGAAGCCTGATCTTTCCACCCTGCGCCGTGTGCCATGGCTGGTCGGCACGGCACTGGTGCTGTGCGACATGCTGGACCATCACACGCATCAGGAAATCGCCATTTCCCCCCGCGCGATCCTGAAACGGCAAGTCGCCCGCGCACAGGCGCTGGGCTATCAGCCGATGGCTGCGACGGAACTGGAATTCTATATTTTCGAACAAAGCTATGACGCCCTGCGCGATGGCGGCACCGATCACCTGACGCCCGTGTCCGCCTATAACGAAGATTACCACCTGTTCCAGACCACGAAGGAAGAACCGCTGATGCGTGCCTTGCGCAACGGGCTTTATGGCGCAGGCATCCCCGTCGAGAATTCGAAGGGAGAGGCAGAAGCAGGCCAGGAAGAAATCAACATCCGCTATGATCGGATGGTCACGACAGCGGATTTCCATGTCATCACGAAGCAGGCGACCAAGGAAATTGCACATGGTCTGGGGAAATCCGTGACCTTCATGGCGAAATACGACCACCGGCGCGCGGGGTCATCGAGCCATGTCCATCAATCGCTCTGGACGTTGGACGGTGCGCCTGCCTTTCTCGACAAAGATGCCGACTACGGCATGTCGGCGCTGATGCGGCACTACATGGCAGGCCAGCTGGCGCATGCGCGCGAGATAACCGCGCTGCTGGCGCCTTATGTGAACAGCTATAAGCGGTTTTGTGTGGGCATGTTTGCTCCGACGAAAGCGGTCTGGTCGCTGGATAACCGCACCGCCGGTTTCCGCGTTTGTGGCGACGGCACCAAGGCTGTGCGCGTCGAATGCCGGATCGGGGGCGCTGATCTGAACCCCTATCTGGCCTGTGCGGCCTTGCTGGCGGCAGGGCTGGCGGGGATTGAAGGCAAGATGGAGCTTGAGCCCGAAATGCAGGGCGACAACTATAGCAATGCGACTGCGCGCGAGATACCGAAAACCTTGCGCTGCTCTGCCGACTTGCTGGAGGGGTCCGCCATGCTGCGTGCGGCCTTCGGCGATGATGTCGTGGACCATTACACCCGCGCCGCAAGGTGGGAGATTGAAGAACATGACCGCGTCGTCACCGATTTCGAACGACAGCGGTTACTGGAGCGGGGCTAGGGCTAGGCCCCGACCCTGAACACATACAGGAGATTTGATGACAACGATCAGTTTGGTTTCACCCGTGGACGGGTCGGTCTATGCCGAACGCCCGATACTGCCCTTGGCCGATGCGCAAGCCGCGGTCGCGCGCGCGCGCAAGGCGCAAGGCGCTTGGGCCGGGCTGCCTTTGGACACGCGGATCGCCACCGTGATGGCGGGAATTACCGCGCTCGAGGGGATGGCTGCTGAAATCGTCCCAGAGCTTGCATGGCAGATGGGCCGCCCGGTGCGCTATGGCGGCGAATTTGGCGGGGTGCGCGAACGTGCGGCTTATATGGCCGGCATCGCGTCGGATGTACTGGCTGACGACCTGGTCGAAGACAGTGACAAATTCACCCGCTTGATTGCGCGCCAGGCCCAAGGCGTGGTGTTCGTTATTGCGCCATGGAACTATCCGTTTCTGACTGCCGTTAATACCATTGTTCCGGCCCTGATCGCGGGCAATGCGGTGGTGCTGAAACATGCCAGCCAGACCCTGTTGGCTGGCGAACGTCTGGCGCAGGCGTTTCATGCGGCAGGCGTGCCACAGGATGTGTTCCAGAATGTCGTGCTCGATCACGCCACCACTGAGGCGCTGATCGGCGCGCGCGCCTTCGATTTCATCAACTTCACCGGCTCTGTCGGTGGTGGGCGCGCGATTGAAAAAGCTGCCGCTGGCACATTTAGCGGTACGGGTCTCGAACTGGGTGGCAAAGACCCCGGTTATGTCCGCGCAGACGCGGATCTGGATGCCGCTGTTGACGGCCTGATGGACGGGGCGATGTTCAATTCCGGACAATGCTGCTGTGGGATCGAACGGATTTATGTGCATGAAAGCCTGTATGATGCTTTCGTCGAAAAGGCCGTCGTCTGGGTGCGCGCCCAGCGCCTTGGCAACCCGCTGGACCCCGACACGACGATGGGGCCGATGGCGCACAAACGCTTTGCCGCCCTCGTACGCGACCAAGTGGCCGAGGCAGTGGCCGCAGGTGCGCATGCCCTGATCAACACATCCGAATTTCCAGCCGACGATGGCGGCGCATATCTTGCCCCTCAAATCCTGACCCATGTCACCCATGACATGCGCGTGATGCGCGAAGAAAGTTTCGGCCCCGTCGTAGGTATCATGCCCGTCAAGGATGATGCCGAAGCGATCCGCCTGATGAACGATTGCGCCTATGGTCTGACCGCATCCATCTGGACCCGTGACGCTGCCGCCGCCCGTAGGATCGGTGACCAAATCCAGACCGGTACCGTGCTCATGAACCGCTGCGATTATCTGGACCCGGCGCTCTGCTGGACTGGCTGCAAGGATACCGGACGCGGTGCGGCCCTATCCGCCCTTGGCTATCTGGCGCTGACCCGCGCCAAATCATACCACCTGAAAAAGGCCTAACACATGACATTGACTGCAAACTGGAGCTATCCGACCACGATCAAATTCGGGGTAGGCCGGATTTCCGAGCTGCCTGCGCTGTGCAAAGGCGCAGGTATCACACGGCCTTTGCTGGTCACTGACAAGGCACTGGCCAGCCTGCCGATCACGGCACAGGCACTGGACCTGCTCGACGCGGCAGGGTTGGGCCGTGCGGTGTTTTCCGAAGTGGATGCCAACCCGACCGAAGCGAACATGCAGGCCGGCCTGACCGTCTACCGCGCGGGTGACCATGACGGTGTGGTGGCCTTTGGCGGTGGGTCGGCGCTGGACCTTGGTAAAATGATCGCGCTGATGGTGGACCAACCCGTCAGCGTCTGGGATCTGGAAGATATTGACGATTGGTGGACCCGCGCCAGCCCCGACACGATTGCGCCGATCATCGCCGTTCCCACGACCGCAGGCACCGGATCAGAGGTTGGGCGCGCCGGTGTACTGACCGACAGCGCCACACACCGCAAAAAGATCATCTTTCACCCCAAGCTGATGCCCGTGGTCACGTTGTGCGATCCCGCACTCACCGTCGGCATGCCCGCCTTTATTACGGCTGGTACCGGCATGGACGCGCTTGCGCATTGTCTCGAGGCGTATTGCAGCCCGCATTATCACCCGATGAGCCAAGGGATTGCCTTGGAAGGGATGCGACTGGTGCTAGAAAACCTGCCGCGTGCCTATGCCGTTCCAGATGACCTGAACGCACGGGCCAACATGATGTCGGCAGCCGCGATGGGCGCTGTTGCGTTTCAGAAAGGGCTGGGGGCGATCCACAGCCTGAGCCACCCGATCGGCGCAGTCTACAACACCCACCACGGCACGACGAACGCTGTTGTCATGCCGATGGTGCTGGATTTCAACCGTGCCGAGATCGAGGTTCGGATCGACCGCGCCGCCGCTTATCTTGGCATCGCGGGCGGATTTGACGGGTTCTATGCGCATGTGATGGACTTACGCGCCAGCCTATCGATTCCCGCAAACCTGACTGCACTGGGTGTCGCAGCGGCAAGGCTGGACGAATTGACCGAAATGGCGCTGCTTGACCCGTCTTGCGGTGGCAATCCTGTCGAAATGACGCGCGAAAATACCCGTGCGTTGTTTGGGGCCTGCATGTAAGGCGACACGCCATTCTACCGACACGGTTCGCCTGCCTTTGCTGCAGGTGCCGCGGTGTCAGGGGCGCGCAATACCGCGCGCCCCCGTCAATCAGATTTCGAACCGCAGGGGTTTGACCTGCTTGAACTTGCCGGTGCCTTCCAGCTCGGCAATTGCCTTGGCAGGCAGAGGCTCGTCGAGATAGAGCAGCGCAATCGCCTCGCCTTTCGCCTCGGCGCGGCCAAGGGTAAAGTTGGCGATGTTGACGTTGTTCGCACCCAGAATGCTGCCCAACACCCCAATAATGCCCGGCACGTCATTGTTTGTGGTGTAGACCATGTTTTCACCCACCTCGGCATCGATGTTGATGCCCTTGATCTGGATGAACCGTGGCTTGCCGTCGTTGAACACGGTCCCCGCGATGGACCGTTCACGGCTTTCGGTGACGACGGTGACCTTGATGTAGCCTTCAAACGCGCCGGATTGATCCTGCTTGGTGGTCGAAATCTTGACCCCACGTTCCTTGGCGATCACGGGGGCGGAAACCATGTTCACGTCGGGGTTTGTCGCCTTCATGATGCCCGCAACGGACGAAGCGGTCAGCGCCTTGAGGTTCATTTCAGAAGCCGTGCCATCGAACAGGATATTGATGGCGATGATCGGCTCATCCGTCATCTGGCCGATGAAATTGCCCAAGTGCCCGGACAGTTTGATCCACGGCCCCATGATCTTGGCTTCTTCTGCCGTGACCGACGGCATATTCAGCGCGTTGCTAACAGCCCCCGTCAGCAGATAATCCGACATCTGTTCGGCGACCTGCAAGGCCACGTTTTCCTGCGCCTCGGTGGTCGCGGCCCCAAGATGCGGGGTGACGACAACATTGGGCAGGTTGAACAGCGGGCTGTCGGTGGCGGGTTCCACGGCGAACACGTCAAACGCGGCACCGGCGACATGGCCAGCCTTCAGCGCATTGGCCAGCGCCTCTTCATCGACCAGACCGCCGCGGGCGCAGTTGACGATGCGCACGCCCTGTTTCAGCTTGGCGATGTTGTCGCGCGACAGGATATTCTTGGTCTGCTCGGTCAGCGGCACATGCATGGTGATGAAATCGGCCCGCGCAAGCAGATCGTCCAGTTCTACCTTTTCGACGCCCAGTTCGGTGGCGCGGTCTTCGGACATGAAGGGGTCATAGGCGACAACCTTCATCCGCAGACCCAGCGCGCGGTCGATCACGATGGACCCGATATTGCCTGCGCCGATGACGCCCAGCGTCTTGGCGGTCAGTTCCACGCCCATGAAACGGGATTTTTCCCATTTGCCGGCATGGGTCGATGCGTTCGCTTCGGGGATTTGCCGCGCGACGGCCATCATCAGAGAAATCGCATGTTCGGCGGTCGTGATCGAATTGCCGAAAGGCGTGTTCATCACGATGATGCCCTTTTTCGACGCGGCGGGAATATCGACATTATCGACACCGATACCGGCACGGCCAATGACCTTGAGGTTGGTGGCAGCGGCGATGATCTTTTCGGTGGCCTTGGTCGCGGACCGGATCGCCAGACCGTCGTAATTGCCAATGATTTCAAGCAGCTTTTCCTTGTCTTTGCCAAGGTTCGGCTGGAAATCCACGTCGATGCCGCGGTCTTTGAAAATCTGCACGGCAGCTTCGGAAAGTTCGTCGGAGATGAGTACTTTGGGTGCCATGATGGGCGCTCCTTGAAAAAATGGGTATCCGCGCCCCGGACGTGATCCGGGGCCTCTGGTGGAGGTCCCGGGTCAAGCCCGGGACGGGTTCATTGGTGTGAAATCTCGGTTTGATAGGCCCAGTCCAGCCAAGGCAGCATCGCCTCGATATCCGATGTTTCCACCGTGGCCCCGCACCATATCCGCAGACCGGCAGGCGCGTCACGGTAGGCCCCGATATCCAGCGCGATGTTTTCCGCCTCCAGCCTTTTGGCCACAGCCTTGGCAAAGGCTTCGCCATCACTGATGCGGGGATCGGTGAATTTCAGGCAAACAGATGTGTTCGACCGCGTCGCTGGATCGACGGCCAGATTGTCGATCCAGGAATGATCGGCACAGAAATTCCAGATCGCCCGCGCATTGGCATTGGCGCGGTGCATCAGCGCATCAAGCCCGCCGATGGACCGGCCCCATTTCAGCGCGACAAGGTAATCCTCGACTGCGAGCATCGACGGGGTGTTGATTGTCTCGCCTTTGAAAATACCTTCGATCAGCTTGCCCTTGGAGGTCAGGCGGAAAATCTTGGGCAGCGGCCAAGCGGGGGTATAGCTTTCCAGCCGTTCCACCGCGCGCGGGCTCAGGATCAGCATGCCATGCGCGCCTTCGCCGCCCATCACCTTTTGCCAGCTGAAGGTGGTGACATCGAGCTTATCCCACGGCAAATCCTGCGCAAAAGCGGCGGATGTCGCGTCGCAAAGCGTCAGACCCGCACGGTCGCCGGGGATCATATCGCCATGCGGCATTCGCACGCCGGATGTCGTACCGTTCCAAGTGAAACAGACGTCATGGTCGTAGTTCAGCGCCGCCATATCGGCGATTTCGCCGTAAGGCGCTTCATGCACAGTGGCGGGGATTTTCAGTTGTTTGATTGCATCCGTAACCCAGCCAGCGCCAAAGCTTTCCCAAGCGACCATTTCGACATGGCGTTCGCCGAGCAGTGACCACATCGCCATTTCATAGGCACCGGTGTCCGATGCTGGCACGATCCCGATGCGGTAATCGGCAGGCACGCCAAGGATATCACGGGTCAGGTCAATCGCATCGGCCAGTTTTGACTTGCCGATGCTGGCACGGTGCGACCGGCCCAAAGGGGCGTCGCGCAAAGCATCCAGTTTCCAGACGGGGGGTTTGGCACAGGGGCCGGACGAAAAACGCGGGTTGGCCGGCCGCGATGCCGGTTTGGTCATAACCATTTCTGGTATCCTCTCAGATAATCGCCCTTCGTTGGGGAAGGGTGTCCCACCGCCGCAGATAGAGTGCGCCGCGGACTTTCACAATCCGGAAAATGCAGCTAGACCGCCGCTTGACCCGCTTTTTGCGACATTGCTGCCGCCGATCGGAAACGACGCCACAAAGGACAAGATCATGTTCACCGCAACCTTGCTGACCAATCCCGTAAGCCGTGGTCTTGACCCGGCGCTGGTCGAGACGCTGCGCAATGCATGGGGCGGTGGTGACGCGCTCTGGCTGGCCCCTGACGAGGCTGCCGAATTCGCCATTCCTGTCATACCCTCCAACCGCTGGGATATCTGGGCAGACCTGCAAGGTCATGGTGTCGATCTGGTGATCCAGCCTGCCGCCAACCGCCGCAAAAAGATGCTGTTGGCCGATATGGACAGCACGATGATCCAGCAGGAATGTATCGACGAGCTGGCCGACGAGGCAGGTGTCGGCGCGCATGTCGCAGGCATCACCGCGCGCGCCATGAACGGCGAGCTGGATTTCGAGGCCGCTTTGCTGGAACGCGTCGGCCTGCTGCGCGATCTGCCAGAGGGGGTGATCGCGCAGGTGCTGGTCAGCCGGATCACCTATATGCCGGGCGGGGCTGTGCTGGTCGCCACGATGAAGGCGCAGGGTGCCTATGCCGCGCTGGTGTCGGGGGGCTTCACGGCCTTTACCGCGCAGGTCGCGGCAGCCTTGGGTTTCGACGAAAACCGCGCCAACACGCTGCTGGTAGCGGCTGGCAGGCTGACGGGTGACGTGGCGCGCCCGATTCTGGGCCAGGCCGCCAAGGTCGCCGCGCTGGACGACATCACCGCGCGGCTGGGGATTACCGCGGCTGACGTGCTGGCGGTGGGCGACGGGGCCAATGATCTGGGCATGCTGGGGCGTGCCGGGACAGGCGTGGCACTGCATGCGAAACCCGCCGTGCAGGCGCAATGCGATATCCGTATCAACCACGGTGATCTGACGGCGCTGCTCTATCTGCAAGGCTATGGTCGGGATGATTTTGTCGGCTGACGCCCCTTGTGCTGGGCCATGTCTTTCCGCCAGATAGCGGCATGAAAAAGCCATTGCACCCCGCCACCATCGCCGCCCATGCCGCAGGCGCGCTTGACCCGCAATCGGGCGGCGTCGTCCCTGCCTTACAGCCGTCCACCACCTTTCTGCGTGATGAGAATTATGCGCTGATCCGCCCCGACAATATCTATTCGCGCGACAATTCCGACAATATGCGCCAGGCCGAGGCGGTGATCCGCGCGCTGGAAAATGCACAAGATACGCTGCTGTTTCCCTCCGGCATGGCCGCGATTGCCGCCGTGTTTCGCGCGCTGCCGAACCGCGCGACAGCGATTGTCCAGTCGGGCATCTATTGGGGCACGACCGCCTGGGTGCGCGACTTCTGCGCGCGGCGCGAGATTACGCTGATCGAAGCCCCCGCCGCCGATCTGATCCAGACCTGCCAGACGCGCCCCGCCGATCTGGTCCTGATCGAAACACCGTCAAACCCGTGGCTGTTGACGGTCGATATTGCCGCCGTCAAGGCCGCGACCAAAGGTGTACTGCTGGTCGATGGCACCGCCGCCACTCCGGTCCTGACCCGTGCGCTGGATCATGGGGCCGATATCGTGATGCATTCCGCGACCAAGGCGATCAACGGCCATTCCGATGTACTGGCAGGGGTTCTATCCACCGCCGCCCCCGAAACGGCCGTCTGGCAGGCGATCAAGGCCGACCGCAAGATGGCCGGCGCGATCCTTGGCCCGTTCGAGGCGTGGCTGCTGACCCGCGCCATGCGCACCCTGCCTTTGCGGGTGGAACGGATGTCGCAGAACGCGCTGGCGCTGGCACAGTACCTGATGGCGCATGATGCGGTCGCGGATGTGTTTTATCCCGGTCTGCCGCACCACCAAGGCCATGACATCGCCTTGCGCCAGATGCAGGGCGGGTTCGGCAGCCTTTTGTCGGTGCTGGTCAAAGGCGGGCGCGCGGACGCGCTGCGGGTGACGGGCAAGCTGGAATTGTTCCTGCGGGCCACGTCACTGGGCGGCGTCGAAAGTCTGGTGGAACACCGGCACACGATCGAACCGCATACCGGTATTCCGGAAAATCTGATCCGCGTCAGCGTGGGCATCGAACATATCGATGACCTGATTGCTGACTGGGATCAGGCGCTGGCTTAATCCTCGACGGGGCCACCTGCCTGTTTCCAGTCGCCGATGCCGCCAACGTTGATGACATTGGGATAACCCATGTCTTTCAGGGTCTTGCCAGCAAGGGCCGCCTGTCCGCCCAGACCGCAGACAAGGTAATAAGTCTTGTCCTTGTCAAAGAACGGCTTGTGAAACTTTGACGTCGGATCGGCGGCAAATTCGATAAAGCCGCGCGCCACGCGTTCTGCGCCTTTGATCGTGCCCGAATTGGCGATGTCGCTGCTGTCACGCACGTCGATAAAGACGCCAGCCCCTTCGGCATGTTTCGCGATGGCATCCTTGCTGTCGATGCGGGTGACGACGGCATTGGCTTCGTCAAGATAGTCTTGTGCGGTTTTCATCATATGATCCTGTCTGTTTGTGACGTTGAAAAAAACGCTCGGGCACAAGGCCCGGGCAAGTCCAACAGGGAGGGTAGTGATATAACCCGATCACCGGCGGGGTCCTTATGAAACCAATCTGTAGCCACCTTGTTCCGTCACCAGCAAACGCGCATTGGACGGATCGGGTTCGATCTTTTGGCGCAAGCGGTAGATATGCGTCTCGAGTGTATGTGTTGTGACACCTGCGTTATACCCCCAAACCTCGTGCAGCAGCACGTCGCGGGCAACCACGCCGTCGGTCGCGCGGTAGAGATATTTGAGGATATTTGTCTCTTTCTCGGTCAGGCGGACCTTTTTGTCATCCTCGGTGATCAGCATCTTTTGCGCGGGCTTGAACGTATAGGGCCCAAGCTGGAAAATCGCATCCTCGGATTGTTCATGCGTGCGCAGCTGGCTGCGGATCCGCGCCAGAAGCACGGGGAACTTGAACGGTTTGCTGACGTAATCATTGGCACCTGCATCAAGCCCAAGGATGGTATCGGCATCGCTGTCTTGTGCGGTCAACATGATGATCGGGCATTTGACGCCCTGCTTGCGCAGACGGCGGCACAATTCGCGGCCATCGGTGTCCGGCAGACCGACATCAAGGATCATCAGGTCGTACAGACCTTCCTTGGTCTTGACGATGGCGCTGGCCCCGTCATCCGCTTCGAACACGTCGAAATCTTCGGTCATCAACAATTGTTCGCCCAGCGCCTCGCGCAGGTCGTCGTCGTCGTCCACCAGCAGAATCTTTTTGAGTTGGGCCATGACAGTCTCCATCATTACATCATCGATTTGTGAACAGATACGGATCAAACAAGATTTCCCGCCGATGGTTCACACGGACGTGTCATCAGGCGGGGTTTTGTTTCACTTTGCGCGAAAACGGGCTATCAGGTGAAACAATTGACAGGTGCCCGATGACAGGATTTTCCCCCGATATCACCGAACGGCTGGCGCGCGCGCGGGCCGATCTGCGCATGGGTGTGCCTGTGGTGCTGGATGGCGGGGCTGTCATGCTGGCGGCGGAAACGCTGGATGCCGACCGGCTGGCGCATCTGCGCACCTTGGGCGGTGCGCCTGTGCTGGCAATCACAAGCTGGCGGGCGCAAACGCTCAAAGCCCGCGCCTATGACGGTGATCTGGCGCGGATTGAACTGCCGCTGGATGTGGGCCTGTCGTGGGTCCGGTCCGTCGCCGACCCCGCCGATGACCTGCGCGCCCCGATGAAAGGGCCGCTGCGCAGCGCGCGTGACGGGTCCGCCGACTTGCACCGCGCGGCAATTGCACTGACCAAGGCTGCACGGTTGTTGCCGGCCGCTTTGGTGCTGGCGATTGATGATGCCCAAGGTTTCGCCAAAGCGCATGACCTGACCCTGATCCCGGGTGCTGCTGCCCTTGACCTGACGCTCAGCCCGCTGCGCCCCGTCATCAGCGCCCGCCTGCCGCTGGAGGTGTCAGAGGCGGGCCGGTTGCATATCTTCCGTCCCGACGACGGGGCCGAGGAACATTACGCCGTCGAAATCGGCCAGCCCGACCGGTCGCAGCCCGTGTTGTCCCGCCTGCATTCGGCCTGCTTTACCGGCGATCTGCTGGGGTCGCTGAAATGCGACTGCGGCCCGCAATTGCGCGGTGCGCTGGCGCAGATGGGGGCCGAACGGGCAGGCGTGCTGCTTTATCTTAATCAGGAAGGGCGCGGGATCGGGCTGGCCAACAAGATGCGCGCCTATTCTTTGCAGGATCAGGGGTTCGACACCGTCGAGGCGAATCACCGTCTGGGATTCGAGGACGATGAACGCGATTTCCGCATCGGCGCGGAGATTTTGAAAAAGATGGGCTTTGCGTCAGTGCGCCTGCTGACGAACAACCCCGCCAAGGTTGCGCGGATGGAAAGCTGCGGGATCGCAGTCGTCGAACGCGTTCCGCTGAAAGTGGGCGAGAACCGTCATAACCACGGATACCTTGCAACGAAGGCCGCGAAGTCGGGGCATTTGTTGTAAGGGCTGGCGTGTCCGCTATACCGGACAAAGCGGACTTTTTAGCGAGTGGATCGGCAAGCGCGAAGGTCCGCTTCATTGGCATATTCAGACGGTGCCAATGTATTCTCCGCGCGCCCGGTAGTTGTTCTTTATGGCGAAGTCGAGTGCCCCGACGAGTTCCGAGAAATGTGGCCGAACGAAGGGCATGGTCTGGACCGCGCCATAGTAGAGCGATTGCTCTGGTGTGATCAAGAAAAGGCCTGGTTCCGAGAAAAGCGCCGGCTCCTCGATTCCGATTGATGTCTTGCCGCGTGACGTCGAGATATACAGTCCCCATTCGCGTGCTTTGGTCAGGGGCAGGTCGTAAGCGAAACGCAGCGTGTCCGCACCGATCTTGTCGGCCATGGCGCGCGCGCGCTCCTTGCCGTCCGAGCTGACGGCAATAGTGCTGACGCCTCGCTCGGCGAAATCGGCGACGCGCTTTTGGAACTCCGTCAGATAGGTGGCGCAGATGGGGCAATGCAGGCCACGATAGAAGCAGATTACAGTGCCGCGTTCGGACTGCTCGGCCGAGACGTCGAACGCCCCGTGATCGAGTGTCGGAAGCTGTAGTGCCGGGGTTTTTTGACGGGGGATAAGCATGGAAGGTCTCTCCTACGTAAAAGTTGCATGCGGATCATATCAGACGTATAATCTCTAAAATCTCTAAAATCAGACCAAAACGCCCAAATGGAACGATATGACCGCCTGACCACCCTGATCGACAAATTCAAGCTGACGGTTTCGTCAGCGGTGCCCGAGGGTGCGAACCTTGTTGTTCACACGGCACCGGACGGCACGCCCGACAGGGCTTGCTTCCGAACGCGGGGCACGGGCTTTCCCCCTTCTGAAAGACTGGTGCTGTTTTGGGCGCATGTCGATTGGAGTGGTTTGCACAATCCCTTCCTGACGGCGCTCCCTGATACGGTTGATATCGACATGTCCGCCGATCCCGATGGGATCGGTCTTGTGCGCATGATGCAGTCCGAGATCGCCGAGCAGCGGTGCGGTGTTGACTCGGTGCTGAACCGTCTTGGCGAGGTCCTGATCGTGCGGATGATGCGAGCGCAGATCGAGGCGGGATCCACACAACCGGGTCTTCTTGCTGGTCTCTCCGACCAGCGTCTCAGCCGGGCCATCGTCGCCATGCATGACAGGCCGGGACAGGCTTGGCGCACCGAGGACCTGGCACAACTCGCCGGCATGTCTCGGAGCCGTTTCGCCGAGACGTTTCTATCCTCAGTCGGCGAACCGCCCGCGGCCTATCTTCGCCGATGGAGGCTGACCTTGGCCCGGCAGGACATCATTAAGGGCCACAGGGTGGACGTGGTTGCGCGGCGCTATGGGTTCGTCTCTCCCGAAGGCTTCTCACGCGCGTTCAGGAGACATCACGGCGAGCCGCCAATTGCGCTACGGCACGGCCAGGCATAAGCGGTTTGCAAGCCAGTCAGGTGCGTGGCAGCGCTTCTTTCAAGGCTTCCAAAAGGTGACCCCGGCACTGCTCTGCGGTCGTCCAGATGGTCAAAAACCCACTGTTTCCGAATGAGCATCACGCTGGCCATTGCCAAGGTTTGAAGCAATTTTGCTGCTCGTTGTCTTTCCAGTTCACCAGCGCCAGCTCTTGGCGCAACTGCTGCGATAGGTTCCAGGTGCGGCGTTTGGGCGATCAGGGTTCAAAGCAGCCTCACGTCAACAGCACATTTCTACTGACACCCTCGCCGCCGCCCGCTATCCCTCACCCCATGAAACCCACCGACCTTGTCCTCACCCCCACCCACCTGCGGTTCCTGAACCGTCGCTTTCCCTGCACGATCGGGCGCGGGGGCGTCGTGAAGCGCAAGAAAGAAGGCGATGGCGCGACCCCCATCGGCACGCACCGCCTTGTCGGCATGCTCTACCGGTCCGACCGGATGGCGCGGCCTGCGGATTGGGCGCTGCCGATTAAGCCCTTTGATCTGTGGTCTGACGATATGCGCGACCCCGATTACAACATGATGGTGCGCGCGCCACATCCCTATCGCCATGAACGGTTGCGCCGCGCCGATCCGATATATGACCTTATTATCCTGACCGACTGGAACTGGCCCTATGCGGTCAAGGGGCGGGGGTCTGCTATTTTTATTCACCAATGGCGGGGGCCAGGGCGGCCCACGGCGGGCTGCATCGGGCTCGACCGCGCCCATCTGCGGTGGATCGCGGCCCGTATCCGGCACGAAACACGGCTTGTTATCGCATAACCGCTGGACCTTGTGGCTATCTGTGGTCAAAGAAACAGGAGCAGCCCATGAAACACCAAGGCCCTTTCATGACCATCGACGAAATCGCCAATCTTCCCTATCGGCCCTGCGTCGGCGTCATGCTGATCAATCCGCGCGGCCATGTCTTTGTCGGCCAGCGGCTCGACCGTGACACCGACGCCTGGCAAATGCCCCAAGGCGGCGTTGATCCGGGCGAAAATACCCGCACCGCCGCCCTGCGTGAACTGGAAGAAGAAACCGGGATCACCCCGAACCTTGTCAGCATCGAGGCGGAAACAGCAGGGCTGATCCCCTATGACCTGCCTGTCGCATTGGTGCCGCATATCTGGAAAGGGCGCTATCGCGGGCAGGAACAGAAATGGTTCCTGATGCGGTTTCACGGGCAGGACAGCCAGATCAATCTGCAAACCGCGCACCCTGAATTTTCCGCATGGAAATGGGTACCACCAGCCGATCTGGTCGCAGGGATCGTGCCGTTCAAACGGGCGGTTTATGAACAGGTGCTGGCTGAATTCGCCGCCAAGATTTAACCGCGCAACGCACGGCGCTTTTCCCATCTTCCGAGCTTAAATATCCTCGCCGAAGGCATAAAAGTCCTTCGGCGCGACACTTCACATGCGGCTACGCTTGACCTTGCGCGCAATCTTGGCGGCCTTTGCCTTGGCACCGGCCTGTTTGCGGCGCACAGGCTTGCCGCGGGTCACGCTTGGGCCGCGTGGCATGTTGCGTTCATCCAGCGTCAGCAGTTCGACAATCAGCCCGCCGGTCACGGGGGCCGCCTCGATCAATTTCACGGTGACGCGCTGACCAAGGCGGATCAGCGTGCCGCTGTCCGACCCCATCAGCGTCTGGCTGTCGGCGTCATAATGGAAATATTCGCGCCCCAGCGTGCGGATCGGGATCATGCCATCGGCACCGGTTTCATCCAGTTTCACAAAGACGCCAAACTTGGCGATCCCGCTGATCCGGCCGCCCATTTCCACCCCGATCCGGTCCGACAGGAACGCCGCCAGATAACGGTCGGTGGTGTCACGTTCGGCGGCCATCGACCGGCGTTCGGTGTCGGAAATCTTTTGCGCGGTATCGCTCAGGTTCTCGATATCCCAAGGCGACAGCCCGTCCTTGCCCCAGCCATGGGCGGCAATCAACGCGCGATGCACGATCAGGTCGGAATAGCGGCGAATGGGCGAGGTGAAATGCGCATAAGACCGCAGGGCCAGCCCGAAATGGCCCAAATTGTCAGGACTGTAATAGGCCTGTGTCATCGACCGCAGGGTCGCCATATTGATCAGTTCCGATTGTTCCGTCTCGCGCGCGGCAACCAGCAGCCGGTTCAGATGCGCGGTTTTCAACACCTGCCCTTTGGCCAGCACCAGCCCCGATGCCTGCGCGACGTCACGTAGGGCGTCCAGCTTGTCGGGGTTGGGTTCCTCATGCACGCGGAACAGCAGGGGTGATTTTTTGGCGATTAGCGTTTCGGCGGCGACGACATTGGCCAGCACCATGAATTCCTCGATCAGACGATGTGCATCCAGCCGGTCTTTGAACTGGACCGATGTGACCTTGCCATCATCATTCAGGATGATCTGGCGTTCCGGTAGGTCCAGCTCCAGCGGCTGGCGCAGCGCGCGGGCTTTGACCAAAGCGGCATAGGCAGCATAGATCGGGCGGATGATCTCCTGCATCAAGGGCGCTGTCTTGTCGTTCGGCTGCCCGTCGATCGCGTCCTGCACCTCTTCATAATTCAGCGAGGCCACGGATTTCATCAGCCCACGATGGAATTCATGCCCGATCTTCTGCCCCTGCGCGTCGATCCGCATCGCCACAGCGATACAGGCGCGGTCCACGCCTTCGTGCAGGGAACACAGATCGCCCGACAACCGGTCCGGCAGCATCGGCACCACGCGGTCGGGGAAATAGGTGGAATTGCCGCGCTTGCGCGCCTCGTTGTCCAGCGCAGTGTTGGGTTTGACATAGGCCGCGACATCGGCGATGGCGACCCAGATGATGAAACCTCCCGCGTTTTCAGGGTCTTCATCCGCTTCGACAAAGCAGGCATCGTCATGGTCGCGCGCATCCCACGGGTCGATGGTGATCAAGGGCAGATCGCGCAGGTCCTTGCGGCCTTTGACGCCCACGGGTTTGGCGGCATCGGCCTCGGCCACGGCATCATCGGGGAAATGGTCGGGGATGCCGTGCTGGTGGATCGCGATCAGTGATACGGCACGCGGCGCGGTGGGGTCACCCAGACGCGCGACAATGCGGGCTTTGGGCAGGCCAAGCCGGCCTTTGGGGCCTGCCTGTTCGGCCTCGACCAGTTCGCCGTCCTTGGCGCCACCCGTGGCACCGGCGGGGACGACCCATTGCTTGTCCGCGCCCTTGTCGATGGGCAGCACGCGCCCGCCTTCGGACCCGGCACGGAACACGCCCAGAATCCGCATCGGATTGGTGCCGATCCTGCGGATCATGCGGGCGGTATGGCTGTGATCCTCGGTCTTGTCCAAGGTCAGGCGGCCCAGAATCCGGTCGCCCGCACCCAGCGCCGGATCGCTGGAGCGCAGCAGCATCAGCACGCGGGGTTCCGCCCCCTGGCCTGTCCATTCCAGCGGGCGCGCGAACAGGTCACCATCGGCATCGGGGGCCAAAATCTCCAGCACGGCGACCGGCGGCAGATCCTCGGCATCGCGATAGGAGGACCGGCGCTTGGTCAGCTTGCCCGCCTCTTCCAGTTCCTTGAGGATGCGCTTGAGGTCAATCCGCGCCGCCCCCTTGATCCCGAACGCGCGCGCGATGTCGCGCTTGGCGGTCTGGGTCGGGTTGTCGGCGATGAAGGCGAGGATTTCGGATTTCGAAGGGAACTGTGTCATCCCGCTGCCCTAGCATGGTGCAGGCAGGGCGTCATCACATTTACCTGTAAGGTGGATTCAAATCCACCTTACTCGAAATAATCCGCCAAGATCCGCCCGTAAATCGCCTTGAGCTGGACAATCTGATCGACCGCCACCCGTTCATCGACCTGATGCATGGTCTTGCCCACCAGCCCGAATTCCACCACGGGGCAATGATGCTGCACAAAGCGCGCATCCGACGTGCCGCCGGATGTGGACAGCACCGGATCGCGCCCTGTCTCGGCCTTGACCGCCTTGCCCACCAGATCGGACAAGGGACCGGGCGGCGTGATGAAACTTTCGCCCGAGACTTTGACCTGCATCGCTATCCGCACGCCGAAATCGGCGGCGACCTGATCGGCGATGCCCTGCATCCACGCGGTCAGGCTTGCGCCAGAATGCAAGTCGTTGAAGCGGATATTCACGCCTGCGCGGGTCTGCGCAGGGATCACATTGGTTGCCGGATTGCCGGTATCAATCGTGACCACCGCAAGGGTCGAGGGGTCGAAATGCGCGGTGCCTTGGTCAAGCTCGTGACTGGCCAGAATATCCACCAGCCGCGCCACCGCAGGCAGCGGGTTTTTGGCGCGATGCGGATAGGCGGAATGGCCCTGTACGCCGGTCACGGTAAAGGTCGCGTTCAGTGATCCGCGCCGCCCGATCTTCATCGCTTCGCCCATCACATCAGGGCAGGTGGGTTCGCCCACCAGACAGACAGACATGGACTCGTTATTGGCGGCCATCCAGTCGAGCAATGCGGTCGTGCCGTCTAGCGCGTCACCTTCCTCGTCCCCCGTGATCGCCAGAATGATCGTGCCATCGGGGGGCGTGTCGGTCACGAAATCAACTGCTGCTGCGGCAAAGGCCGCGACGCCGGATTTCATGTCCGTGGACCCGCGCCCGTAAAGATAGCCGTCCTTGATGACCGCGCCGAAGGGCGGCATCGTCCATGCCGCCTCGTCCCCCAAAGGCACGACATCGGTATGCCCGTTGAACCCGAAGGTCCGGTTCGCCCCCTGCCGCCCCCAACGGGCGAACAGGTTGGACACACCGCCACGATCCACGCGGGTACAAGTAAAGCCGCCTTTGGTGAGCAGATCCTCCAGCAAGACCAGCGCGCCGCCTTCGACGGGCGTGACGGACGGGCAGCGGACCAGATCGGCGGTCAGGGCGACGGGATCAATCATGGGATGACTTGAACGCCTCTTGCGCGGCGGGGCTTGCCTCGGTCTGGTGCTGCGCGCGCCAGTCGTCATAGGGCATGCCATAGAACGCTTCGCGGCCTTCGTCCTTAGTCATGGGAATTCCGCGCGCGTTCGCTGCTTCCTGATACCAGCGGGACAGGCAGTTCCGGCAAAAGCCCGCCAAATTCATCATGTCGATATTCTGCACGTCGGGGCGGTCGGTTTGCAGATGCTGGCGCAGGCGGCGAAAGGCGGCGGCCTCCAGCTCAATGCGTGTCTGGTCGTCCATGTCTGTCTCCTTCATAACTGGCTGTCTTTCAGGACGCTTTGCAGAATCGGCGCAAGCCTGTCGGCCCAGGCCATCTGCCCCGCCTGATCCGCGATCAGGTCTTGACGCAATTCGATCAGTACATTGGGGCGGCCATGTTGCAAGGCATGCCGGTCAATCGCATCGCCGGGCAAATGGCCTGCATAGGGTTCGTTTTCGCCCGTACACCAGCCCTGCGCGCGGCAGGCGGCGATGAAAGGCTTTGCCAGCCGGTCATCATGGGCGAACAGCACGCCAATCTCCCAAGGGCGGGGCGCGCGCGACCGCAGGCGGGGGGTGAAGCTATGGATCGCGCAGATCGCCGGGCGCTGCATCTTTGCCGCCAGATCGGCATAGGCATCGTGATAGGGCCGGTAGAGCCGGTCCAGCCGTTCGGCCAAATCCTGCGGTCCCGCATGGCGGTTGGCCGGAATGATCGTGCCGTCGTAAAGGCGCATCAGCAGGGTCGGGTCATCCTCGCCCCGGTTGGGGTCGATCACCAGCCGTGAAAAGCGCGACAGGATCGTGGGGCTGTCAAGCAGCGCCGCCAGATGCCGCGTCACCCCTGCGGCCCCGATATCATAAGCGATGTGGCGGCCCATGTCGGCGGCGGGCAGCCCAAGATCGCCGCCCTGTACCCAATCGGGCACATGGTTGGTCGCATGGTCGCAGGTCACAAGCCAGCGGCCGGGCCTGTCCGCGCCCTCGATCTCATAGGCTGGGTGTGTCATTCTCATGTCACTGCATTTAGGCTAGTTGTCGCCGGAAGGGAATTGCGCAATAAGGGCGCAAAGCCTGCTGTTACCGCTAACGGGCATTACCAAAGGGATTGACCATGAAACGCCACCGCAACGTCAAGATCGTCGCCACGCTTGGCCCCGCTTCCAACGATTACGCGATGATCCGCGCCTTGCACGAGGCGGGGGCCGATGTGTTCCGCCTGAACATGTCGCATGGCGACCACGAGGAAATCCGCAAGCGGCACGCCATCATCCGGCAGGTGGAAAAAGACCTCGACAGCCCGATTGCCATTCTGGCGGATTTGCAGGGGCCGAAGCTCCGCGTCGGCGTCTTTGCCAATGGCGAAGAAGAACTGGTGCCGGGTGCGTCCTTCCGGCTTGATCTGGACAAGACCGATGGCGATGCCACCCGCGTCTGCCTGCCCCATACCGAGATTTTCGACGCGCTGGAACCGGGCGCGCATCTGCTGGTCAATGACGGCAAGATCAAGCTGTGGGTCAAGGATTGCGGCGCGACCTTTGCCGATTGCGAGGTCATCGTGGGCGGCACCATTTCGAACCGCAAGGGCGTGAACGTGCCGGACGTGGTGCTGCCGCTGGCCGCTTTGTCGGACAAGGACCGCAAGGATCTGGAATTCGTCTGCGAACTGGGTGTTGACTGGCTCGCGCTGTCTTTTGTGCAGCGCCCCGCCGACGTGGACGAAGCCCGCGTGCTGGCCAAAGGCCGTGCCGCGATCCTGTCCAAGATCGAAAAGCCCGCAGCGGTCAAGAACTTCGACGACATCCTTGCCGTCAGCGACGGGATCATGGTCGCGCGTGGCGATCTGGGCGTCGAACTGCCCGTCCAAAACGTGCCGCCGATCCAGAAACAGCTGGTGCGCAAATGCCGTGCTGCGGCCAAGCCGGTGATCGTCGCGACGCAGATGCTTGAATCCATGATCGAAAGCCCGATGCCGACCCGCGCCGAAGTCTCCGACGTGGCCACCGCGATCTATGAAGGGGCCGATGCGATCATGCTGTCCGCGGAATCCGCCGCCGGGTCCTATCCGATCGAGGCGGTCCAGACGATGGACAATGTCGCCAGAGAGGTCGAAGCCGACCCCACCTATACCGAGATCATCGAAGCGTCGCGCCGCGCCGTGCGTACCAGCGTCGCTGACGGGATCGTGTCAGCCGCGCGCGAAATCGCGGAAACCACCGATATCAAGGCGGTCTGCTGTTTTTCACAATCCGGCACCACCGCGCTGTTGGTGGCGCGTGAACGCCCGCGTGTGCCGATCATCGCGCTGACCAGCCATATCCGCACCGCGCGGCGGCTGTGCCTGTCATGGGGCACCAATTGCGTCATCACGGGCGAAGTGAACCGTTTCAAAGATGCCGTGATCGCGGCTGTGCGCGCCACGCTGGCGCAGGGCATGGCGACCAAGGACGACATGGTCGTCGTCACCGCAGGCGTGCCGTTCAACACGCCGGGGTCGACCAACATCCTGCGCGTCGCCCCCTGCGAGGAGCGTTTGATCTACGCCTCTGAAACGGAATGATGTCTTGCAACGACGGCGGGTGCGATCATCGGCCGTTATCTGAACTGAACAGGCTTGCACACAGGGCTTTTGCGTCCTATACGGCAGCCTTCACCCGCGCGTCCGGCCTATGTGGCATGCCGAGTCGCGCGTCCGACCGACCTTAAGAGGAGACGGAAATGCCTAAGATGAAAACGAAATCGAGCTGCAAAAAGCGGTTCAAGGTGACGGCCACGGGCCGCATTCTGGCCGGTCAGGCCGGAAAGCGCCACGGCATGATCAAGCGCAGCAACAAATTCCTCCGCAACGCGCGTGGCACCACGACGTTGAGCAAACAAGACGAAGGTATCATCAAGCCGATGATGCCTTACGCACGTTGATTAGAGGGATTTGAGATATGCGCGTTAAAGGCGGAACAGTTACACATCGTCGTCACAAGAAAGTTCTTGATGCGGCAAAAGGCTATTATGATCGCCGGTCCAAGACCTTCAAGGTCGCCAAGCAGGCCGTCGACAAAGCCAACCAATATGCCACCCGTGACCGGCACAACCGCAAGCGCAATTTCCGCGCTTTGTGGATCCAGCGGATCAACGCAGGTGTGCGTTCGGTAGACGAGACACTGAACTACTCCAAGTTCATCAACGGTCTGGCCCTGGCCGGCATCGAAGTCGACCGCAAGGTTCTGGCCGATCTGGCCGTGAACGAACCAGAAGCGTTCGCGACAATCGTTGGTCAGGCGAAAGCGGCGATGGCATAAGCCAAGGCTGCTGAGTTATACGAAAGGCCGCCCTGTGATGGGGCGGCCTTTTGCGTTTGCCCCCCAGCACCTTGCGCGAACCCCGCCCTTTCGCTAACCCCTGCACAACCAGATCAAGAGGCGCGACATGGACGACTTGAAAGCCAAATACCTTTCCCTGATTGCCGCAGCCGGTGACGAGGCCGCGATCGAAGACCTGCGCATCACCGCCTTGGGCAAGAAAGGCGAAATCAGTCTGCAAATGCGTGAACTGGGCAAGATGTCGCCCGAAGAACGCCAGACCGCCGGCCCCGCGCTGAACGCGCTGAAGGACGAGATCAATAGCGCCTTGGCCGCGAAAAAGGCAGCCCTTGGCAATGCCGCCCTTGATGCGCGGCTGCGCGGCGAATGGCTCGACGTGACCCTGCCATCGCGCCCCCGCCGTCAGGGGACGATTCACCCGATTTCCCAAGTCACCGAAGAAGTCACCGCCATCTTCGCCGACATGGGCTTCGCTGTCGCTGAAGGGCCCCAGATCGAATCGGATTGGTACAATTTCGACGCGCTGAACATTCCGGGCCACCACCCTGCGCGGGCGGAAATGGACACGTTCTACACCCACCGCGCCGCGGGCGATAACCGCCCGCCGCATGTGTTGCGCACCCATACCAGCCCCGTGCAGATCCGCAGCATGGAGGCGACAGGCGCCCCCACCCGGATCATCTGCCCCGGCCGTGTCTATCGTGCCGATTACGACCAGACCCATACCCCGATGTTCCATCAGGTCGAAGGGCTGGCCATCGACAAAGATATCAGCATGGCGAACCTGAAATGGGTGCTGGAGGAATTCGTGAAATCCTATTTCGAGGTGGACCACGTCGACATCCGCTTCCGCGCGTCGCATTTCCCCTTCACCGAACCCTCGGCCGAGGTGGACATCCGCTGTTCATGGGAAGGCGGCACGCTGAAAGTGGGCGAGGGCGATGACTGGCTCGAAATCCTTGGCTCCGGCATGGTGCATCCCAAGGTGCTGCAAGCGGCAGGCGTGGACCCGACCCAATGGCAGGGCTTTGCCTTCGGCATGGGCATCGACCGGATCGCGATGCTGAAATACGGCATCCCCGATCTGCGGGCGTTCTTTGATTCCGACCTGCGCTGGCTGCGGCATTACGGGTTTGCGGCGCTGGACGTGCCAACGCTGCATGGCGGGTTGTCGCGCTAGGCTCGACATGCCCTGCTCGGCAGCGCCGGGCAGCCCGTCAAGGGCTGTGCTCTACCGCGACAATGCCGCCGCCCTGACCGCACTCAGCGTGGCGCCTGTGCTCAACGCCTCTTCATCCACCTTGCAGGCGATGATCGCAAAGGTGCCTGCGGCCTGCGCGCGGCCGAAGGCCGCAACGAAATCGGCGGAGGTCGTGACCGTCTCGCCATAGCCGCCATAGGCGCGGGCGAGGGCGGCGAAGTCGGGGTTGGCCAGCATCGTGCCCGACACCCGCCCCGGATAATGCTTTTCCTGATGCATGCGGATCGTGCCGTAGCGGCCGTTGTCCATGACCACGACGATCGGTGTTGCCCCGTGCTGGGCTGCGGTCGAGAGTTCGTTGCAGGTCATCTGGAAACAGCCATCCCCTGCCAAACAGACCACCGTCCGGTCGGGATATTCGAGTGACGCCGAAATCGCCGCCGGAAAGCCGTAGCCCATTGACCCCGATGTGGGGGCCAGTTGCGTGCCGTGTTTCTTGTAGACGAAATAGCGGTGCAGCCATGCCGCGTAATTCCCCGCGCCGTTGGTCAGGATCGCATCGTCGGGCAGGTGGTTGGACAGCCATTTGATGACCTGTTCCTGTTTCAGCGCGCCGGGGCTTTCCTGCGGGCTGATCCATGCGTCGTAATCGGCGCGCGCGGCGGCGGTCCAGTTGGACCAGTCACCCACGGGGCTTGCCGCGACCAGCGCGCGCAGGGCGGCGGGGGCGGTCGCCACCACGCCGATGTCGGGGGCATAGACGCGCCCGATCTCGTCCGCGTCGGCATGGATGTGGATGATGGTTTTCTGCGGGGCGGCGGGGTCGACGAGCGTGTAGCCCTGCGTCTCGATATCGCCAAAGCGCGTGCCGATCAGCAGCAGCAGGTCGGCCGCGCGCACCCGCGCGGCAAGGCGCGGGTTGATCCCGACGTTCAGATCACCGGCATAACAGCCGTGGTGGTTGTCGATATAATCCTGCCGGCGGAAACCGACCGCGACGGGCAGGTGATGCTGTTTGGCAAAGGCTTGCAGATTGGCCTGCGCCTGTGCGTCCCAATGCGGGCCACCCACCACGACCAGCGGGCGTTCGGCTTGTCCCAGCGCGTGCAGAATGGCGTGTGTCGCCGCGCTAGGCATCTCGGCGGGATGGGTTTCACCCCGCCGGATATCTGGCACATCGGCTACATCGCTCAGCATGTTTTCGGGCAGGGCCAGCACGACAGGACCGGGACGGCCCGACATCGCCACACGGAACGCGCGCCCGATATATTCGGGCAACCGGTCGGTGTGGTTGACCTGCGCGACCCATTTGGCGATGGGGCCGAACATGGCCTTGTAGTCGACCTCTTGGAATGTCTCGCGGTCGGTATGCCGGTTGTCGATCTGGCCCACGAACAGCACCATCGGCGTGCTGTCCTGCATCGCGATATGGATGCCCGCGCTGGCATTCGTCGCCCCCGGTCCGCGCGTGACGAAACACACGCCGGGCTGGCCTGTCATCTTGCCATAGGCTTCGGCCATCATCGCGGCGCCACCTTCCTGACGGCAGACGACATTGGCGATGCCGCTGTCGTATAGCCCGTCGAGCGCGGCCAGAAAGCTTTCGCCCGGCACGGAAAACACGCGCCGCACACCCAGCTTTTTCAGTTGATCGCTGAGTATTTTTCCGCCGTGCCGTTGCATGATTGTCGTCCTTGCCATTTCGCGCAGATCATGTGCGAAAGCCGCGGGTTGTTCAATCGCACAATCGGGTTAGGTTCAGTGCCGAACAAGGAAAGACGGACAAATGACGACACTTCTGGGACTATCGGGGTCGCTGCGCAAGGCCTCGACCAACACCATGCTGATGCGCAACGCTGCTGAGATTTTCGGCCCCGACACCTTTGTCGAAGGCGATATCCGCTTTCCGCTGTATGACGGTGATCTGGAAGAGGCCGAGGGTATCCCCGCCGCCGTCCAGATGCTGGCCGACCAGATTGCCGCCGCTGATGCAGTGATCATTGCAACACCGGAATACAACAAGGCCATATCAGGGGCGTTGAAAAACGCGCTCGACTGGGTCAGCCGGACCAAGGGTGGCGTGTGGAGAAACAAGCCTCTGGCGATCATGTCGGCCACCGGCGGGCGTGCGGGGGGCGAGAGGGCGCAGTTTTCCCTGCGGCTGGCCATGATGCCATTCCGGCCGCATATCCTGCAAGGGCCAGAGGTGCTGGTCGCCAATTCCGCCAAGGAATTCGACGAAAATGGCAAGCTGACCGGCGAGATGTACATCAATCTGTTGACCGAATTGATGGGCGATCTGCGCGCGCTGACCTGATCTGCGCGACGGCACTGGCAATTTCATGCCGCGCTCCCTATCTTTGCCGAGATCGCAGTAACGGGTAAGTTGGTAATGGGTGCTGGTGGCAGTGACGGCGGAACGTGGCAGTTCCTGATCGGGCTGATCATGATGATTGGGGGCTGCTATCTGCTGTTGAACGGCATCGTCGTGCGCCCCAGTCTGGGTGGCCGTATCTTCGGTGTGGGCGGGATGCCGGTGACATCGGGTATGATCCTGATCCCGCTGATGTTCGGGATCGGGCTGATCTTTTACAACGCCAAAAACCGGCTTGGCTGGATCATTGCGGGGGCATCGCTGATCGCGCTGGTGTTTGGCGTGATCGCCAATACCACCGTGCAATTCGCGCGGCTCAGCATCTTTGACCTGCTGGTCATCCTGATCCTGCTGGTGGGCGGTCTGGGCCTGTTCCTGCGCAGCTTGCGCAAGTCAGGCTGACCGCCCCGCCATTTCAATATCCAAGCGCACAACCATCCTTGCGCGGGTCGCTGCCACCTTCCAGCAAGCCACCCGCATGGATCAGGATCGCCTGTGACCCGCCGATTGCAGTGTCGGGCGTCTGGACGTTATGACCCAGCGCGCCCAGTTCTGCCTTCACCGCATCGTCATAGCCGTTTTCGACGTTCAACACATTGCCTTCGGCAAAGCTGCGCGGCGCGTCGATCGCAGCCTGCGGCGACAAGCCGAAATCGGTGACATTGGACACGAACCGCGCATGGCCGGTGGCCTGATACTGCCCGCCCATGACGCCGAATGGCATCATGACCTTGCCATCCTTTTTCAGCATCGCCGGAATGATCGTATGCATCGGGCGCTTGCCGCCAGCCACCTCGTTCGGGTGGCCCTGCTCAAGGGTAAAGCCCGCGCCACGGTTATGGAACAGGATGCCATACTTGTCCGATGCGATACCCGACCCGAATGAATGGAACACCGAATAGATCAGCGACACGGCCATCCGGTTCTTATCGACGACGGTGATATAGATCGTGTCCTTATGGACAGCCTCTGTCCCCGGCCATCCGGCAGGCATGGCGCGTTTGGGGTCGATCAGCGCCGCCAGCTTGGCCGCTGTTTCTGGCGCGGTCATGTGATCCAGCCGCGTCATATAGCCCGGATCAGCCAGAAAGCGGTTGCGCGTGTCATAAGCAAGCTTGGTCGCCTCGGCCTCGATATGCGCACGCGCAGCCCCCCAAGGGTCCATCGCGGCGATGTCGAAATGCTTGAGGATGTTCAAAAGCAGGATCGCGGTCGCCCCTTGGCCGTTCGGCGGATGCTCGCACAATTCCAGCCCGCCATAGCCGCCCGTAATCGGATCGGTGTAATCGCAAGCGGTGGTGGCAAAATCCTCCAGCGTATGGGTGCCACCCTGCGCGCGCAGGGCGGCGACCATATCCTCGGCCACCTCGCCCTCGTAGAAACCGGCGCGGCCGTGCAGAGCGATGCGGCGCAAGGCTTCGGCTTGGCGCGGTGCGGCAAAGACCTGACCGGGGCGGGGCGGTTTGCCGCCCAGCAGGAACAGATCGCGTGCTGTGCCTGACAGGTTGCCATCGCCCTTGGCCCAGTCAGAGGCGACACGCTCAGCTACCGGCACACCGGTTTGCGCATAATGAATCGCGGGGGCCAGCACGGCCTTCAGCCCCAGCTTGCCCCAATCCTTGGACAAACGACAAAAGGCATCGACCGCGCCCGGCAGGCTGACGGCATCGGCGCTGTAAGGCGCGATCACCTGCCCCTTGGCGCGCAAGGCATCCGCATTGATCCCCGCAGGCGCGCGGCCCGATCCGTTCAGTGCCAGAACGCGGTCTTCGCCGGGGGGGGTAAACAGCACGAAACAATCGCCGCCGATGCCGGTCATCTGTGGTTCGCAAACTCCCAGTAGCACCGCCCCCGCGATGGCGGCATCTACGGCATTGCCGCCTGCTTCCAGCATCTGTACCGCGACCTTGGCCGCCAGCGGATGCGACGTGGCACACATGCCACTGGTGGCGTAAACGGCCGACCGGCCCGGTTTGTGAAAATCGCGCATCTGCTGTCTCCCCCGCCTATACTGCCGTGACCTTACGATAATCGGGGGCGGCTGCAACGGCAAACTGGGGGGTTTTCCTTTGGCCGCGGCGGGCATAGTTTCGGGGCACTCAGTGAAAGGTTCACCAATGCAGGATGTTGTGATCAGCGGGGCTGCGCGAACAGCGATGGGCGGCTTTCAAGGCGTTTTCGCCGATGTGGACGCGCCGACCTTGGGCGGAGCAGCGATTCGGGCGGCGCTCGAAAACGCTGGTGTGGCGACGGTGGACGAGGTTCTGATGGGCTGCGTTTTGCCCGCCGGTCAAGGGCAGGCACCGGCACGGCAGGCGGCCTTCCTGGGCGGCTTGGGCGAGGAGGTGCCAGCCACGACGCTGAACAAGATGTGCGGATCGGGCATGAAAGCTGCGATGATTGCCTTTGACCAGATCGCCGCAGGTGGTGCCGATGTGATGATCGCAGGCGGCATGGAAAGCATGACCAACGCGCCGTATTTGATGCCAAAAATGCGCAGCGGCGCGCGGATCGGGCATGCCCAGGTGATCGACAGCATGTTTCTTGACGGGCTTGAAGACGCCTATGACAAGGGCCGCCTGATGGGTACCTTTGCCGAGGATTGCGCGACGACCTATCAATTCACGCGCGGCGCACAGGACGATTATGCGCTGCGATCACTCTCGAACGCGCTGGCGGCTCAGGACAGCGGGGCGTTTGACCAAGAAATCACCCCCGTCACGCTGAAAACCCGCACAGGCGAGGTCAGGATCACCGCGGACGAACAACCTGCCAAGGCGCGGCCCGAAAAGATCCCCACCCTCAAACCCGCCTTCCGCGATGGCGGGACAGTGACAGCGGCCAATGCATCCAGCATTTCCGACGGCGCAGCCGCCCTCGTGCTGGTACGCGGCGACAGGGCCACCAATATCCGCGCGCGGATCATGGGCCATGCCAGCCACGCGCAAGCGCCCGGCCTGTTCACCACGGCCCCAGTGCCAGCCGCGCAAAAACTGCTCGCCCGTCTTGGCTGGTCCACCGGTGACGTCGACCTGTGGGAAGTGAACGAAGCCTTTGCCGTCGTGCCCATGGCCTTCATGCGCGAGATGAATATCCTCCGCGACCGCATCAACGTGAACGGCGGCGCCTGCGCGCTGGGCCACCCGATCGGCGCATCTGGCGCACGGATCATCGTGACCTTGCTCAACGCGCTGGAAACCCGCGGATTGCGGCGCGGCATCGCGGCGATCTGTATCGGCGGCGGCGAAGGCACGGCGATTGCCATCGAACGCCCCTGACATCATCCGAGCATAAATATCCTCCGGGGGACATGCCGCAGGCATGGGGGGTGGAAAACCCCCTGCAACATCAATTCAGGACAGAACATGCGCGTTGATTACCCGACCCTGCACCAAACCATTGCATCCCTGACCGAAGGCGAGACTGATCAGGTGGCCCTGATGGCCACCGTCGCTTGCGAGGTCCACCACAGCGACGACCGGTTCAACTGGACAGGGTTCTACCGTGTTGTCGCGACCGACCTGCTCAAGATCGGCCCTTATCAGGGCGGGCATGGCTGCCTTGTGATCCCCTTCGCGCGGGGCGTCTGCGGTGCGGCGGCGCGCACGGGCGAGGTGCAGCTGGTGCCCGATGTCGATGCTTTTCCCGGCCATATCGCCTGTGCCAGCAGCACAAGGTCGGAAATCGTGCTGCCTGTCTTTGATGCCAGTGGCGCGCTGATCGGGGTGTTCGATATCGACAGCGACCAGCCCGATGCCTTTACCCAAACGGATGCCGATGCCCTGACGGTCATCCTGCGCAGCGTTTTTGCGCGCTGAGGCATTTGTCGCGGCCAAGGCCGCGCCAAGCCTCCGGCGGGGATATTTTGGCTCGGAAGATGTCGGGGATTGGCGCTTTTCTGGCGCAAAAGGCGTTTGCAGAACGGCGCGAACCCCCTAGCGTGAAAATTGATGGAAGATTTTCACGCCTCTGCTTCGTTTGACCTGCAAGGGGCCGATCTGCGCGCCCTGCGCAAGGCGCGCGGGCTGACGCTGACCGGCTTGGCGGACCGTGTCGGCAGGTCGGTCGGCTGGCTGAGTCAGGTCGAACGCGACCTGTCCAGTGCAACCCTTGATGATCTCTCTGCGCTGGCGCAGGTGCTGGATGTGTCTGCCTCAAGCCTGCTGGCGGTTGGCGGGAATATACGCGAGGCGGGCATGATCGTGCGCGCCGATGCCCGCCGTCCTATTGGCAACCGCAATCCGGGTCTGAGCGAGGCGCTGCTCTCGCCTGATCTTACCGATGATTTCGAGGTGATCCATAGCCGCTTTGCGCCCGGGTCCAGTCTTGACGGGCCAATCAGTCGCCCGACGCAGGAAATCGGCTATGTCGTCACCGGTCGTTTTCATCTGTGGATCGATGACACGTTGTTCCGGCTGAACCCCGGCGACAGTTTCCGGCTGCGCGGCGATCTGTTCCGCTGGTCGAACCCCTATCCCGAAACCTGCGAGATCATCTGGGTGATCTCTCCACCCGTTTATTAGAAAGGCGCCGCCCATGTCCGATTTTCCCACTTCGGCCCGCGTGGTCATTATCGGCGGTGGTGTCGTTGGCGTATCGACACTCTATCATCTGGCCAAGAAGGGCTGGACCGATTGTGTCCTGCTGGAAAAGAACGAATTGACCGCAGGCTCCACCTGGCATGCGGCAGGCAATTGTCCGTCCTTCAGCACGTCATGGGCGGTGATGAACATGCAGCGGTATTCGCTGTCTCTGTATAAAAGGCTGGCCGCCGAGGTCGATTATCCGATGAACTACCATGTCACCGGATCGATTCGGCTGGCCCATTCAAAGGAACGCATGCAGGAATTTGCGCGCGCGCGCGCGATGGGCAATTATCAGGGCTTGAACCTTGCGCTGATGACGCCGGATCAGGCACAGGCCGCCTATCCCTTCCTTGAAACCCATGATCTGGCAGGGGCGCTTTATGATCCTGACGACGGCGATATTGATCCCGCGCAGCTGACGCAGGCGCTGGCCAAAGGCGCGCGGCAGATGGGTGCGCGGATCGAACGGTTTTGCCCGGCGACAGGTGTGACGCAGACACTCGATGGCTGGATCGTACATACCGACAAGGGCGATATCGCTTGCGAAAAGGTGGTGAACGCCGCGGGCTACTACGCGCAGCGCGTCGGCGAATGGTTCAAGCCCTATGGCGGGCGCACCGTGCCGATGGTGACCATGTCGCACCAGTATTTCCTGACCGATGAAATCCCCGCGCTCGCGGAATGGACCGCTGCTAATGGCCGCAAAGTGCCTTTGCTGCGCGATGTGGACAGCAGCTATTACCTGCGGCAGGATAAGAACGGGCTGAACCTTGGCCCATACGAGCGCAATTGCCGCGCGCATTGGGTCACGCCTGACGACCCGCAGCCCGACGATTTCAGTTTCCAGCTATACCCCGACGATCTGGACCGGCTGGAATGGTATATCGAAGATGCGATGGCTCGCGTGCCGATCCTTGGCACCGCAGGGGTGGGCCGCGTCATCAACGGCCCGATCCCCTATGCGCCGGACGGTCTGCCCTTGCTGGGTCCGATGCCGGGGGTCAAGAATGCCTATGAGGCTTGCGTGTTCACCTTTGGCATCACCCAAGGTGGTGGCGCGGGCAAGGTGGCGGCGGAATGGATCGTGGATGGCCAGCCTGAATGGGACATGTGGTCCTGCGATCCGCGCCGCTATACCGATTATACAGGTCAGGAGTATTGCCACGCCAAGGCGGTCGAGACCTATGGCCATGAATATGCGATGCATTTTCCCTATCACGCCTGGCCTGCGGGCCGCGATCAGCGGCTGTCGCCGTTACATGAACGGATCAAGGCGTTGGGCGGGGTGATGGGTGCGTATAACGGGTGGGAACGCGCCAATTGGTTTGCAAAATCCGGTGATGACCTGTCCGAGGACGCCACCCAGACATGGGGCCGCGCTGGTCCGTGGCAGCCGCGTATCGCCGCCGAATGTGCCGCTGTGCGCGACCATGCGGGTGTCATTGCGATTTCCGGTTTCACCCGTCTGGCGGTGACAGGTCCGGGCGCGCGGGCGCATGTGGACCGGCTGAGCGCATCCACCCTGCCCAAACCGGGGCGGGTGGGGCTTGCATATTTCCCCGATGATCGGGGCCGTATCCTGACGGAAATGTCGGTGATCCCGCAAAGCGATGATGACATCTGGCTGATCACCGCATCGGTGGCCCAGTGGCATGACCGCGACGTCCTGTTGCGCGACTTGCCCGATGGCGTCCATGTGCAGGATCGCAGCGACCAATACGAATGCCTGCTGGTCACCGGGCCCAAGGCGCGCGATCTTCTGGCACCGCTGACCGATGCCGACCTGACCCTGCCTTGGCTGTCGTTCCAGAACGCGCAGGTTTGCGGCAAGCCGTGCCACCTGCTGCGCGTGTCCTTCGCCGGCGAGCTGGGTTGGGAGGTGCATTGCGCCAATGCCGATGCGCCCGCGATCTATGACGCGATCCTTGCAGGCGGGGTTGTCCCCTTTGGCATGTTCGCGCTGAATGCCTTGCGGATCGAAAAAGGCTATCGCGCGTGGAAAGGCGATTTGTCGACGGATTACTCCCTGCTCGAAGGCGGGCTGGACCGTTTCATCAATTTCGACAAACCCGATTTTGTCGGCAAACCAGCCTTGCTGGCGGAAAAACAGCGCGGCGTGACGAAACGCTTTGCCACGCTGGTGCTGGATGATGCGGGCGCATATGACGCGCCATATATGGCGACGATTTCGCATGAGGGTGCCGTCGTGGGCGAAACCACGTCAGGCGCCTTTGGCTACCGAATGGGCAAATCTATAGCGCTCGGGATGCTGCGCGCCGATCTGGCGGTGGCAGGCACCAAGGTTGCGATTGATATCTACGGCACGCAGGTCAGCGCCACGGTGCAACCAGATGCGCCGTTGTGGGACCCTGCCAATGCAAGGATCAGGGCGTGATATTGAAAGTTTGGAACAGGTAGAAAAAAATGACGAAAATCACCCTTCTTGATGGCGGTATGGGCCAGGAACTGATCCGCCGGTCGGGCGAAACGCCAACCCCGCTTTGGTCCACGCAGGTCATGATCGACCATCCGGGCATGGTGGCGGCGGTCCATGCCGATTACCGCGCTGCGGGGGCTACGGCGCAGACCACCAATACCTATGCCATCCACCGCGACAGGCTGGAAGGCACGGGGCTCGAGGATCGCTTTGCCGATCTGATCGCCGCCGCTTTGACCGAGGCGCTGGGCAGTGGACGCATCGCGGGGTCCATTGGGCCGCTGATCGCCAGCTACCGCCCCGATATCCACCCCGCCCATGATATCGCCGTGCCGGCCTATGCCGAGGTGGCAGCGCTGATCGCGCCGCGCGTTGATCTGTTTTTGTGCGAAACCGTCGCTTCCGTCGCCCATGCCCGTGCGGTGCTGGCCGCGACCCTGCCTTTGGGTAAACCGGTCTGGTTGTCGGTGACCTTGGATGACGAGGACGGCAGCCGCCTGCGGTCAGGCGAGCCTGTGGCCGATGTGCTTGAGGCCGCGCAGGGCGCAAGCGCGCTGCTGGCGAACTGTTCCGCGCCAGAGGCTATGGCCGCTGCCATGGCGGCATTTGCCAAGGGTGATCTGCCATTCGGGGCCTATGCCAACGGGTTCACCCAGATCACCAAGGATTTCCTAAAAAGCAAGCCCACGGTCGATGCGCTGTCCGCGCGCCGTGATCTGGGGCCCGATGCCTATGCCCATTTCGCGCTGGGCTGGATTGAACAGGGTGCCACCATCGTCGGCGGCTGTTGCGAGGTCGGCCCCGCCCATATCGCGCGACTGGCGCAGGCGATTGTTGATGCTGGACATGAGGTGATTTGATGCTGCCCAAACATGCGCGCGTGGTGATTATCGGCGGTGGGGTGATCGGCTGTTCGGTGGCCTATCACCTGACCAAACTGGGCTGGCAGGATGTCGTCCTGCTGGAACGCAAGCAGCTGACATCTGGCACGACGTGGCACGCCGCTGGTCTGATCGGGCAGTTGCGGGCAACCGCCAACATGACGCGTCTGGCGAATTATTCTCAAGAGCTTTATGGCGGGCTCGAGGCGGAAACCGGCATTGCAACGGGATTCCGTCGTGTCGGCTCGATCACCGTGGCGCTGACGGACGAAAGGCGCGAGGAGCTTTTCCGCTCTGCCGGAATGGCCCGTGCCTTTGGGGTAGAGATCGAGGAGATTTCACCATCCGAGGTCAAGAACCGCTATCACCACCTGAACATCGACGGCGTCACCGCCGGCGTCTTTCTGCCCAAGGACGGGCAGGGCGATCCGGCCAATATCGCGCTGGCGCTGGCCAAAGGCGCGCGGATGCGTGGGGCAATTGTGGCCGAACACACCAAGGTTACGGCGATCAACCGCACGGGGCGGCGGGTCACGTCGGTGGATTGGGCCAGCGGTGATGATGTCGGCCAGATCACCTGCGATATGGTCGTGAATTGCGCGGGGATGTGGGGCCATCAGGTGGGCCGCATGGCGGGCGTCAACGTCCCGCTGCATGCCTGCGAACATTTCTATATCGTGTCCGAGCCGATCCCCGGCCTGACCCAGATGCCCGTGCTGCGCGTGCCGGATGAATGCGCCTATTACAAGGAAGACGCAGGCAAGATCATGCTGGGCGCGTTCGAACCCACTGCCAAACCCTGGGGCATGGCGGGCATTTCCGAAGATTTCGAATTCGACCAATTGCCCGAGGATTTCGACCATTTCGAGCCGATTCTTGAACAGGCCGTGAACCGGATGCCGATGCTGGCCAGCGCGGGGATTCATACCTTTTTCAACGGACCGGAAAGCTTCACGCCCGACGACGCCTATCATCTGGGCCTTGCACCAGAGATGGACAATGTCTGGGTCGCCGCCGGTTTCAATTCCATCGGTATCCAGTCGGCGGGTGGTGCTGGAATGGCTTTGTCGCAATGGATGGACGGGGGCGAAAAACCATTCGATCTGGGCGATGTCGATATATCGCGGATGCAGCCGTTTCAGGGCAACAAGACCTATCTGTTCGAACGTTCCAAGGAAACGCTGGGCCTGCTTTATGCCGACCATTTCCCTTACCGTCAAAAAGCCACCGCGCGCGGGATCAGGCGCACGCCGTTCCACCGGCATTTGCTGGATCAGGGCGCTGTCATGGGCGAACTGGCGGGCTGGGAAAGGGCGAATTGGTATGCCACGCCGGGGCAAGCCCCGGCCTACGCCTATTCTTGGCAGCGGCAGAATTTCTTTGGCAATGTCGGGGCAGAACTGGCCGCCGTGCGCGGCAATGTCGGCATGTATGACATGTCGTCCTTTGGCAAGATCAGGGTCGAAGGGCGCGATGCTTGCGCCTTTCTCAACCACATCTGCGGCGCGCAGATAGATGTGGCTGTCGGGCGGATTGTTTATACCCAGTTTCTGAACGCCAAGGCGGGGATCGAGGCGGATGTCACCGTGACCCGCCTGTCGGAAACCGCCTATCTGGTCGTGACCCCTGCCGCGACGCGGCTGGCAGACCAGACATGGATGCATCGCAACCTGGGCGATTTTAATGCGGTCATCACCGATGTGACCGCAGGCGAAGGCGTGCTGGCCGTGATGGGGCCGAACAGCCGTGCGTTGCTGCAAAAAGTGTCGCCCAACGATTTTTCCAACGATCACAACCCGTTCGGCACTGCGCAAGAGATCGAGATCGGCATGGCGCTGGCCCGCGTGCATCGCGTGTCCTATGTCGGCGAGCTGGGCTGGGAGGTTTACGTCAGCGCCGACATGGCCGGTCATGTGTTTGAAGTGCTGCACGCCGCAGGGCAGGACATGCGGCTAAAGCTGTGTGGAATGCATATGATGGATGCCGCACGGATGGAAAAAGGCTTTCGCCATTTCGGCCATGACATCACCTGCGAGGATCATGTGCTGGAAGCGGGCCTTGGCTTTGCTGTCAGGACTGACAAGCCTGCCTTCATCGGGCGCGACGCAGTGCTGCGCAAGCGTGATGCGGGGCTGGCACGGCGGTTGTTGCAGTTCAAACTGACCGATCCCGCGCCGCTGCTCTATCACAACGAACCTGTGCTGCGTGACGGGCGCGTTGTGGGGTACCTATGCTCTGGCGGCTATGGCCATCATGTCGGCGCAGCCTTGGGTATGGGCTATGTGCCTTGCGCGGGCGAAAGCGTGGATGACCTGCTTGCCAGCCGCTACGAGATTGACGTGATGGGGGTCAAGGTCGCAGCAGAGGCGCAGTTGAAACCCTTCTACGATCCATCGGGTGCGCGGATGAAAGCCTGACCAACCGGAACCAGCGCGGCGCGCGCTATGCGACAAGGGGCAGACGTGCGAGTGTGTTATCAAGGCTCTGACGCAATAGGTGCACAATGCAAGGGACAACCTACCTCAATTGCGCTTGTGGTGCCGTCGAGATGGAGGCCCAGAAAAGCCCGATCTTGAGCACGGAATGCCATTGCACGTCCTGTCGCACAGCGGCTGACATGATGCGGGCGCTGCACGGTGCGCCGCCTTTGCGGGAATCTTCTGGTGGAATACGGATGGTCATGTATCGCAAAGATCGCGTGCGGTGCAGCAAAGGTGCTGCCCACTTACGAGAGTTTAGGCTGACAGACACCACCAAGACCCGTCGCGTCGTTGCGGCCTGCTGCAACACTCCGATGTTTCTCGACTTTACCCAAGGGCATTGGATCGACCTCTATGGGCATTTATGGCCTATCGGTACGCTGCCACCGCTACAAATGCGGACCATGACCGGTGATCTTGATGATCCGTCCATCTTGCCACGCGACGTTCCCAATCTCAAAACGCATTCGCCAAGGTTCTTTCTGCGCCTGATCGGTGCTTGGGCGGCGATGAGGTTCCGCACGCCCAAGATCGACTATGTGCAAGGCATCCTTGACCTGCCCGACCGCTAGCGCAGCACGTAACCGCTGGGCCAGCGCAGGGTTGTTTCCATAACCACCTCTTGTTCGGCGCCCGCTGGCACGCTCAGGTCCCATTCCACGATCCCGCGTGCGCCGTCGGGGTCGCGGCGCGTGGGTTCTGGCACGGCGGTCAAGCTGACCTGCAGATCGTCCTGTTCGGAATAGGGGACAGCATCGCGCAGCAGCACATCCCAATCCTGACCTGTCAGGTTTTCTACCGTCAGGACCGTGCGTTCGACCAGTTGATTGGACGACGAAAACACGCCCCTGTCGCCTGTCGACCTGTCCGGCGTGATCCGCGTGAGGCGTAGCCCGTCCAGCGGACCGAATCCTATGTCCAGATCGGCCCCCGCCGCCAGCAGAGGCAGGTGGCTGAACCCGATCATCGTGCCGTCCGCATGCAGCATCGCGCGACCGGGCAGCAGGATTTCGTCGGTGGTGTTGGTAAATTCAGCCATGCGATAGGCATTGGCATCTGTCATCGGTGTCGCCTCGGCCCAGACATCCGTATCAAAGGACAACTGGTCCAGCGGCAGGCGCAAATCCTCGACCCCGTTGCGGATATCGATGCGGTCTGGATAGACATAGGTCACAGCCACACCGCTGAAATCGGCCTGTGCGGTGATCGGGGCCGTGTCCATCATCGGGGCGGCCATGACGGCGCTGTTGCGCTGCAAGGGCATCGGCGCATCGGCCATGCCTGTCGTTTCGCCCGCCAGCGCGTCTTCGGTGATGATGTGGCGCAGCTCTGCCCAAGCCCCGCCGGGCGCGATCTGGTCGCCGGGGCGCGCGGTGGACAGGACCAGCTGCACGTCTAGCCAATCCTGACTGGTGGCCTGACTGATGACGACCGCGCGGTCGATGTCCAACTGCGGATCGTCGCCCGTGGTCAGGCGCAGGTCATAGACCGGCGACCAGTTGGCAAAACTTTCGGTCGTGTCGATTTCCAGCGTGACCTCGCCCGCCTCGGCGGCATCCAGTTTGAAACGCAGCACCGATCCTTGATCCGTGGGGGCGAGCAGGGCGGCCAAGGCGCGGCGGGCATCGTCCAGCGCGTCAACATCATCTTTGCGCGCGCGGGTGGCGGCCTGCGCCTCTTGTTCGGCAGCAAAGGCGTCGATGCGCAAGGACAGGGCTTCCGCTCCGACCATCTGTGCCAGGGCCTGAATGTCGGCGATGGTGGCGCTGGTCAGGCTTTCGCCCGCGCTGGCCTGCCCAAGGCTTTGCAGAAAGGCGATCTGGTCCTCGGCGGCCTGCGCGCGCAAGCGGATCGCGGCGATGGCGGTATCGCTTTCGCGCAGCACCTCTTCCAGACGGTCAACCTCTGCGAGGGCGGCCAGAATGGTAGGGCTGGACTGGTCGGGCGTCACCGGCAAACGGTCAAAGGCAAGATTGACCGCGCCCAGCCGGACCTGCGCCGGTGCAGCAATGCGCAGCCCGTCAGCAGACAGGCCCTGCGGCAGATCAGGGATGATGATGTCATGCTGGCCTGCGGGCAAATCCAGCGTCACCAGCCGCGTTACGGTCGCAAGACCGGGATAGATCGTGACGGTATCGACACGCGCCTGTCCGGTGATGGTGTCGGCAAAGGCAGGGGCGGCGAGGGCAAGCAAGCTGGTGGTCACAAAAAGACGAATCATTACAAAACTCCAAGGTGTCTGCACCAGAAATATCCTGAAAGACGCTATGTCGCATGCCCTGAAATCAACCATCGGCAGAATCTGACGCATAAAAAAAAGGCGCTGGATCAGCGCCTCTTTCCTGCAGACCTGTCAGGCGATCAGCCTTTTTTCAGACATTCGCGGCCCAGAACTTCGGCGATCTGCACGGCGTTCAGCGCGGCCCCCTTGCGCAGGTTGTCGGACACGCACCACAGGTTCAGACCGTTGTCGATCGTGCTGTCCTGCCGGATGCGGCTGATGAACGTCGCGTAATCGCCCACACATTCGATTGGTGTGACGTAGCCGCCGTCCTCGCGTTTGTCGATCACCATGATGCCGGGGCTTTCGCGCAGGATGTCGCGGGCTTCGTGTTCGTCCAGAAAATCCTCGAATTCGATGTTGATCGATTCCGAATGGCCGACAAAGACCGGCACGCGCACGCAGGTCGCGGTAACTTTGATCTTGGTATCAAGGATCTTCTTGGTCTCGGCGACCATTTTCCATTCTTCCTTGGTCGAACCATCGTCAAGGAACACGTCGATATGCGGGATCACGTTGAACGCGATCTGCTTGGTGAATTTCTTGGGTGGCTTGCTGTCGGTGGGGTTGTAGATGCTTTTGGTCTGGTCCCAAAGCTCGTCGATGCCTTCCTTGCCGGCCCCGGATACCGATTGATAGGTGCTGACGACAACCCGCTTGATCCGCGCACGGTCATGCAGCGGCTTGAGTGCCACAACCATCTGGGCAGTCGAACAATTGGGGTTCGCAATGATATTTTTCTTGGAATAGCCGTGGATCGCCTGCGCGTTCACTTCGGGCACGATCAGCGGCACATCAGGATCATAGCGATATAGCGAGGAATTATCGATCACGACGCAACCGGCCTTAGCAGCCTTGGGCGCATAGGTCTTGGTCGCCTCGGACCCGACGGCGAACAACGCGATGTCCCAGCCGGTGAAATCGAAGGTGTCCAGATCCTTGGTCTTAAGGGTGGTATCGCCAAAGCTGACTTCGCTACCCAGCGACCGGCGGCTGGCAAGTGCGACGATTTCATCCACCGGAAAGGTCCGTTCATGGAGGATGTTCAGCATTTCGCGGCCCACGTTGCCCGTGGCGCCGACAATAGCGATTCGATAGCCCATTTGGCTGGCTCCTTGTTTGCAAGTGCTGCCTCTTACCGCGTCAGTTCCCTAAGGAAAAGGGCCGTCGCAAAGTGTAAATCAAACTGGACAGGGGGGCATGGCAGGGTAAGGTCGCGGCATGACGATCAACACGCCCGATTTCGCCCAACCGGCCCCGCGCGGGCTTTGCACCGATTGCGGCGTGTCGCGGATGGCGGATGCCAGCGCCTGTGGCAAGGCCTGCCAGTTCATCAAACCCGATTACCCCGCGATGGAGGCCCGCGTGCATGGCCGCGCCGCTGGCGCGCAGGGGGACGAGCCGTTCTTTGGCGTTACGGGCGCGATGTATCGTGCGGCCTTGCAGCCTGCACGCCAAGGCGCGCAATGGACCGGCCTGACGACGCGGCTGGCCGAACGGCTGTTGGAAACGGGCGCTGTCGATGCAGTGCTGACGATGGTGGCTGATCCCGCCGACCGCTGGCGCCCGCGCCCTGCAATCATCACCGATGCCGCCGATATGGCCGAGGCGCGGGGGATGCGTATGGGCTATGCGCCCCTGCTGGCCCTGTTGGAACCGGCGCGCGCGGCGGGGCACAGGCGGATCGCCGTGATCGGGATTCCGTGCCAGATCTACGCCTTGCGCGCGCTCGAGGCGCAATTGGGGTTCGCGCGGATCTACGTCATCGGCACGCCCTGTTCGGACAATACCACGACCGAGAATTTCCACGGTTTTCTGGCCCGCCTGACGGACGCGCCCGACACCGTGACCTATCTGGAATTCCGCGCCGATTATCATGTTGAATTGCGCTTTGCCGATGGCAGCAAGCGTCTGATCCCGTTCCTGAAGCTGCCGATCTCGGACCTGCCGCGCGATTTTTTCCCGACCACCTGCCGGACCTGCGTGGATTACACCAACCGGCTGGCCGATATAACCGTGGGCTATATGGCGGGCGAGGGCGAGCAATGGCTGATCGTACGCAACGCGCGCGGGCAGGAAATGCTGGACGGCTTGGGTGCAGAGGTCACGCTGGCCGCACCTGGATCACGCGGCAAGCGGGCGGGGGCGGTCAAAGGCTTTGTCGAAAATACGCGGCTGGCGGCGGGGGGCCTTCCCCTGCGCCGCATGCCCGATTTCATGCGCGGGATCATGGGCTGGCTGATGCCCAAGATCGGGCCGCGCGGGTTGGAATTCGCCCGCGCGCGGGTCGAGATGAAGGCAGCGGAGACGATCCTGCATCTGCGCCGCGAAGAACCGGCCAAGATCAAGAATATGGTTCCCGCCCATGTCTGGAACCTTGCCGCAGCTTACGGGTTGACGCCCAAGGCAGGCGAGATATCAGCGCAGTCCAATGACGATGGCCATCATCAGTGAATACAGCGCGATACCACCACCGGTCAGGTCGGGCCAAGTGTCGCGCGTTAGGTGGTTTGGCTTTCGCAATGCTAGGGCGAAATGCCGCTGAATCAAAATTGTCTAGACTGGCAAGGCCGTCGTCTGGCGCACATTGCGCAGTGCGAATGACGATTGCATCTGCGCTACGCCCGGCAATGTCGCCAGATGCTTGCGGTGGATACGCGCGAAATCCTCTGTATCGCCGGCAACGACCTTGAGAAGGTAATCCGCCGTGCCTGCCATCAGGTGACATTCCAGCACGTCGGGCACTTTCGCCACGGCTTTTTCGAACGCGTCCAACACTTCGTCTGCCTGACCGCTGAGCGTAATTTCAACGAAAACGGTCGTGGGTCGCCCCATTTTGCGTGGGTCCAGCAGGGCGACATATTCGCGGATATATCCGTCCTTTTCCAGCCGCTGCACCCGCCGGTGACAGGCGGACGGCGACAGGTTCGCGACCTCTGACAGGTCCGCGTTGGAAATGCGCCCCGATTTCTGCAAAACAGCGAGGATTCGGCGGTCGATGCTATCGAGGTCCATAGCGTGCAAGATCCTTTCATGAATTGTCTATAATACGCGCGATCCTAGCGCGACTCATACCATCAACCAACACATAATCCCAAGAAGTTGCAACGACACGCATGCACAATGAATCCATAACGCGGGAGGTTCGCAATGCTGATTGGCTGTCCAAAAGAAATCAAACCACAGGAATTTCGGGTCGGGGTCACCCCCGATGCCGCGCAAGAGGCTGTCGCACACGGCCACAAGGTCATCATCGAAACCGGCGCAGGCATCGGTGCGGGGTTCAGCGATGATGATTATATCGCCGCCGGTGCGCAGATTGCGGGGACGGCTGCAGAGATATTCGCCATCGCTGACATGATCGTGAAGGTCAAGGAACCGCAGCCTGTGGAACGCAAGATGCTGCGCGAAGGTCAGATTCTGTTCACCTATCTGCATCTGGCGCCCGACCCCGACCAGACGCGCGACCTGATGGCGTCCGGTGCGACCTGCATCGCCTATGAAACCGTTACCGATGATCGCGGCGGTCTGCCCTTGCTCGCCCCGATGTCCGAGGTCGCGGGCAGGCTTGCGCCGCAGGTGGGCGCATGGACGCTGCAAAAGGCCAATGGCGGGCGCGGTGTTCTGATGGGCGGTGTGCCCGGTGTTGGCCCCGCGCGGGTCGTTGTGATCGGCGGCGGTGTCGTTGGCACCCATGCCGCGCGGATCGCCGCAGGGATGGGGGCAGATGTGACCGTGCTGGACCGGTCGCTGCCGCGCTTGCGCTATCTGGATGATACTTTTGGCGGTCAGTTCAAGACCAGCTATGCCAGCAACGCCAATACGATCGCGCTGGCCCGCGAGGCGGATATGATCATCGGCGCAGTGCTGATCCCCGGTGCGGCGGCACCCAAGCTGATTTCACGCGCGCAACTGGCCGAGCTGAAACAGGGCGCCGTGCTGGTCGATGTTGCGATTGATCAGGGCGGCTGTTTCGAGACATCCCGCGCCACGACGCATCAAGACCCGATCTATGACGTGGACGGTATCATGCACTATTGCGTGGCGAACATGCCCGGCGCGGTGGCGCGCACATCGACCATCGCGCTGGGCAATGCGACAATGCCGTTCATGCTGGCGCTGGCTGACAAAGGCTGGCGGCAGGCCTGCGAGGATGATCCGCATCTGCTGGCCGGGCTGAACGTGCATGCCGGGCGGCTGACCTATTACGCTGTCGGCAAGGCACTGGGCATCGACGTGCTGTCGCCTGCCTTGGCGCTGAAGGCGTAGCCGAAAAGGCCCGCTGCGAGGCGGGCCTGTCGTGGCTTAGGGCCGTTTGGCCAGCGCGTCACGGATTTCGATCAGGATATCCAGTTCCGACGGGCCGGTCTTGACCTCTGGCGCGATGTCATCGGGTTTGTCCGCGATGGATTTGACGCGGTTGACCGCCTTGACCAGCATGAACACCACGAATGCGATGATCAGAAAATTGATCGTCGCGGTGATGAAATTGCCATACATGAATTGCGCGTCACCCAGACCAAAGCTGAGCCCGCTAAAGTCGATCCCGCCGATGATCAGCCCGATCAGTGGTTGGATCAGATCATTGACAAGACTGCTGACGATGGCGGTAAACGCTGCGCCGATGATGATACCGACGGCCAGATCCATCACGCTGCCCTTGGCGATGAAGTCCTTGAATTCGTTTAACATGCGGTGTTCCTTTGGTTGACTCGTTCTGCACATAACTGTGTCAGATTTTAGCAACCCGGTATGATAAAGCCATCGGTTTTCTTGTGGCGCAAGCCGGGGTGAACCCCAGCCTACGAGGGGTGGGAAACTGTAGGTCGGGGTTCACCCCGACACGCGCCCAATTTACCCGCGCCGATCAGGCAAGCTGCCCTGCAGCACATAGGTCAGCACATGCACCACCTGCTGCGGGGTTTCCACCACGGCCAGTGCCGCGGCATCCACCTCTTTGAGCGCATGTTGATGATCCGGCCCATGCATCACGATCAGCGATTTGCCCATCGCCGCCGCATAGCCCGCGTCAAAGGCGGCGTTCCATTGTTTGTATTGATCACCAAAGCGGACCACGACGATATCGGCGGTCTCGATCCCGTGCCTTGTGCGGATCGCGTTAAGCTTCGCACCTTTATGGTCGTGCCAGAACTTATGCGTCTCTGCGCCCATGATCGCCACGCCGCAATCATCTGATGCCGCATGATCCGTGACCGGCCCGGAAAACACGACATCCAGATCGGCGGCCCCCATGGTGATCTGGTCACGCCAGTCGGTGTGGATTTCGCCGGAAAGGTAAATATGCAAGGTCATGGGCAGCGTCTCCTGTGTTTGGCGACACTCTAACGTCTTAACCCCCGCTGGACACCCCCGGTTTGCGCGCCACGATATAGCGTGCAGGGGTCGCGAAATCGCCGCTTTCGACAATCTCGAACCCGGCGGCACATATTGCATCTTCCAATTCTTGCACACTGAACTTGCGCAGGAATGGCGCTTTGCCCAGCATCTGCACAAGCGGGATCACCGCGCCTATCAGGCTCCATTTCAGGCCACGCCCTTTCAGCGCTGCGGTCTTGGATATGAAATATCCTCCCGGCGTGAGCAGATCAAAGACCTGCGCCATACGTCGTTCCATATCAGGCACAAGGTGAAAGAAAGAATGTGCAAGCACCACGTCAAACGACCCAGTTTCCGGCAATTCCCCCGCCACATCAAACCGCAGATCAGCCGCCTTGACCGGCAACTTGCCCCGCGCAATGCGGATCATTTCGGGCGATACATCCGTGGCCAGATAGCTTGTGACATCCGGGGCTAACAGCACGGCCGTCGACCCTGTCCCACAGGCGATTTCCAGCACATGATCGGTCGGGCGCAGATAACTGCGGGTCCGGCCCAGTGTGTACTGGTATGCGGCAGGGTTGCCGATGGCGGAAGCGGCGTATTTTTCTGCCTCGCGGTCCCAGAAAATGGCTGAGTCTATCATCGTATTCTCCCTCAATTGGCATTTTACGCCGATTGCCCTGTCAGACAGATGACAAGTTTAACCGCGCAGAATGCCGCCCGTCGCCTTTGTCACCTTATCGACGATTTTTGCGCTGACCGCTTCGATATCGGCATCCTTCAGCGTTGCGGTCGTGGGTTGCAGGCGCACGGTGACGGCAAGGGATTTCTGACCCTCGCCCAGATTACCGCCGATGAACTGGTCAAAGACCCGCACATCGGTGATCAGCGCCTTGTCGGCACCCAACGCGGCATTGACCAGCGTCAGCGCCTCGACATCTGCACCCACGACAAAGGCAAAATCACGGTCGACCGCTTGCAGGTCGGTTGCCACCAACGCGGGCCGTGTGTTGGTCTTGGACTTGGGCACCGGCACTTCGTCGGGCCAGATCGTAAAGCCGACGGCGGGGCCTTTGATATCCATCTCGCGCAGCACCTTGGGGTGCAATTCGCCAAAGACGGCCAGCACCTTTTTAGGGCCGAGGCAGATCATGCCGTGCCGCCCGGGGTGCCACCAATCAGCCGCACCGCGCAGGATTTGCACCTTGGCGGGGGCACCAATGGCGGCCAGCACGGATTCCGCATCGGCCTTGGCGTCGTACAGATCCACCGCGCGGGATGTGCCATGCACGTCCTTGCTGGCTGTCTTGCCGATCAGCACACCGGTGATCAGGTTGTGCTGTTCGCCCGGCTCGCCACCATGAAAACCGGCACCGACCTCGAACAGGGCCATATCCATGAAACCGCGCGCCTGATTGCGGGCCGCGGCCCGCAGCAGGCCTGGCAGCAAGTTGGGGCGCATATGCGACAATTCGCTGGAAATCGGGTTTTCCAACATCGTCGCATCATCGCCGCCGCCAAACAGCGTTGCGGCCTGCGCATCGACAAAGCTGTAGGTGACGCATTCATTGTACCCCAAGGCCGCCATGGTCCGGCGCGCAGATTGCTGGCGCTGCTGGCCTGCGGTCAGGATCGGTTTGGGCACGCCGGCATCCATGCGCGGCATCGGCTTGCCTTGCAATTTGGTCAGGGATGCGATGCGGGCGACCTCTTCGACCAGATCGGCATCGCCCTGCACATCGGGGCGCCACGACGGCACATGCGCCATATCGCCTTCGAGCCGGAAGCCGAGGGCAGTCAGCGTCTGGCGCTGGGTGCTTTCGGGGATATCCATGCCGACAAGGCTGATCAGGCGCTGCGCATCCAGACGGTAAGCGCGCGATGTGTCCGGCACGGCACCTGCGATGATCAGTTCGGACGCTTCGCCGCCGGCGTGATCGACGATCATCCGCACAGCACGTTCCAGCCCTTCGGGCGTGAAAGCAGGGTCAATCCCGCGTTCGAACCGGTAACGTGCGTCGGAATTGATTTTCAACGCGCGGCCGGTATAGGCGATCTGGATCGGGTCCCAATAGGCGCTTTCGACAAAGACATTGACCGTCTCGTCGGTGCAGCCGGTTACGTCGCCGCCCATGATCCCAGCAATGCTTTCCACGCCGTGATCATCGGAAATGGCGATCTGACCATCCTGCAAAGTATAGGTCTTGTCGTCGAGCGCCACGATCGTCTCGCCACCCTTGGCGCGGTGGACGCGCAGGTTGCCCTGCACCTTGTCCGCATCGAACACATGCAAAGGCCGGTTCAGATCATAGGTGAACCAGTTGGTCACATCGACAAGAAAGCTGATCGGACGCAGGCCTATGGCACGCAGCTGCGTTTGCAGCCACGCAGGGCTGGGGCCGTTCTTGACGCCACGGATCAAGCGACCACAGAACACGGGGCATCCGCCGCGGGTATCATCATCAATCGACACGCTCAGATCAGCGGTGAAAGAGGCAGGCACCGGATCGACCGTGAGGGGTTTCAGCGTGCCAAGCCCGCGCGCGGCCAGATCGCGTGCGATGCCGTATACACCCAGCGCATCGGGGCGGTTCGGGGTGATCGCGATTTCGATCACGGGATCGACGCGCTCAGGCTGATTTTGCGCCAGCCAGTCGGTAAAGGTCTGACCGACCGTGCCTGATGGCAGTTCGATAATGCCGTCATGTTCTTCGGACAGTTCCATCTCGCGTTCGGAACACATCATGCCATGGCTTTCGATGCCACGGATCTTGCCCACGCCGATGGTCGTGTCGATGCCGGGGACATAGGTGCCGGGGCTGGCGATCACGACGGTGATGCCCGCGCGCGCATTGGGTGCGCCGCAAATGATCTGGGTCAACCCGTCCTTGGTTTGCACCTGACAGACGCGCAGTTTGTCGGCGTCGGGGTGTTTTTCCGCACTTTCGACATAGCCGATGGTGAAATCGGCCAGACGTTCGGCGGGGTTTTTCACGCCTTCGACCTCAAGCCCGAGATCGGTCAGGGTTTCGGCGATCAGATCCACCGAAGCATCGGTTTCAAGGTGGTGTTTCAGCCAGGAAAGCGTGAATTTCATCTGTTCATCCAAGAAAACTCATTTGCAAGCGATCTAGCCGATCTCGCCGCAATGCGAAAGGCCCGTAGGGTGGGTTATGACCCACCTTACCGGTGCTTGTGCGCCGCCGCCCATTTGCTGACCGCCCAGGCGGGCAGCAGGATCACCGCCCAACCCGCCGCATTGATCAGCGTCAGGCGCAAAGCCAGATCGCGCGGCATGTCCGATGTCCACATCGCGATATGCGCGCCAATGATGAGGACCAGCAGGCAGGCGATCCAGAGGCGCATGTCACAACTCGCGCCCGGCCAGATCCTCGACCAGTGCGAAATGCTCGAAAACCAGCATCATTTCGGGGTCGAACCCGCCGTTGCGTTTGAAATAGGCTTTGTGATCCTTGCGCCAGCCCAACAGGCTGTCGTTTTCACCCTCGGCCAGCGCCATTTCCTCGGTCACGTCGCAGAAACGGATATGTTGCACCTTGGTCGTGCGGATCACTAGTGCGGGTGTGCCGTCCCAATTGGCGGCGATGTCGCAGCGGCCGACGACGGGCATGGAGTCTGGGTCATCCGCAAAGTCCGACGCCGCCCCGCAGGTCGCGGTTTTCTTGCGCTGCCGGACAAGGCCGATCAGATACTGGCACAGCTCGGGCGTGTCGCCAAATCGGAACGTGCCTGCGCCGGGATAGGTGTCTTGTAGGTCTTCGGTATCATCGGTCATGGCGTTTCTTTCAGGACTGTCGCGATGGTCCGTCATACGCCGTTGCAGGCCAACAGCCAAGCCGCCTAGCTGGGCCGCGCGAATTGCCGCGCCTTTGGGTCCCAGCGCAGCCCAGTATTGCGCGCCAGCCGCTTGCAGCTGTCGTCCAGCCCCATCCGGTTGGACCAGCGCGCCATGGACCGCACGGGGATCGCGTGGATATCACCGAAACCGTCCACAAGAACACATTCCTCTGGTCCGGGGCCGGTGCCATTGTCGCGCTGGCCAAAGACGAAGTTGTTGGGGTTCATGTCGCTGGCGCGGATATCATTGGCATAGATGCGGTGTACTGTGTCGTTCAGCATCGCAATATGGGCTGGCGTCAATGTGCCAGCAGCCGCTTTGGCGCCCAGCGTCTCGCCGACTTGGCGGCCCGGCTCCATCACCCGTTCGGTGATGCAGCCCAGCCCTTCGCTTGTTTGGGTAAAGCCGAACATATGCGCGATGGGCGTGTGAAAGTCCGGCTCTGGATGCTTCAGCATGACGCGCAGGTATTCGGTATATTCTTTATGAATCTGGCGCAGTCTTGTGCCGGGTAGCAGCCGGTCCATGATTCCGTTGAAATTGGTCCGATGCGACATCGAGCCTGCAGGCCGCAGCACTTTGATCAGCTTGGTCGGGTCAAGCGGATGCAGATAGACCGCGCGCTGGACGCCCGTTGCCACCATTTCCGATAATTGCAGAACGCTTGCACCCATAGGGTGAAATTAGGTCAACCTATGGGCTCGGCGCAACCAATGTAACGAAAATATGAAAACTGGATAATGATCAGAACTCCACCCCGATCTGCGCTTTGATCCCTGACCGGAACGGATGCTTGACCAGCTCCATTTCGGTCACCAGATCGGCCAGATCGATTAGGTCCTCATGCGCATTGCGTCCGGTCAGCACGACATGTGTCATCGGCGGTTTGTGATCGCGCAGAAAGGCCACGACATCGCCGATGGCGACATAATCATAGCGGATCGCGATGTTGATTTCATCCAGCAGAACCATGGTGTTGGTTGCGTTCAGGATCAGCTCCTTGGCCTTGGCCCAAGCGGCCTGCGCCATTTCGGTATCGCGGGATTTGTCCTGCGTTTCCCAGGTGAAACCTTCGCCCATGGTGTGAAACGCGCAGGTGTCACTGAATTTGGCAAGGATCAGGTCACGTTCACCCGTGGACATACCTCCCTTGATGAACTGCACGACGGCGCATTTCATGTCATGCGCGATGCAGCGGAAAATCATCCCGAAAGCGGCGGATGATTTGCCCTTGCCCTTGCCGGTATGGACGATGATAAGGCCTTTTTGGTCGGTCTTGGTCGCCATGATCTTGTCACGGGCGGCCTTTTTCTTGGCCATTTTCATCGCGTGGCGGTCGGGGTCATCGGTCATTGGCAGTCTCCTTTGCGCAGATCATAACAGGCCCGCGATGCGCGCGCGCGCGGAATTCGACGCGGGTTGCCACAGGTTGCGGTCGATGGCTTCTTGCAGGCGGGCCGCGATTTCGCGCAGCGCCGGGGCATTGGCATCGGCGATAAAATTGCGGGTGTCGTCGTCTTGCAGAAAGGCCTGTTCGACCAGATCGAAATGGTGGTTGCGCACGGCCCCTGTTGTGGCGGCAAAGGCGAAAAGGTAATCGACTGTTGCTGCAATCTCGAAAGCACCTTTGTAGCCGTGCCGTTTCACCCCGTCGATCCATTTGGGATTGACCACGCGCGACCGCACGACGCGCCCGATTTCATCGTCCAGCGTGCGGATCACCGGCCGTTCGGGGCGCGAATGGTCGTTGTGATAGATCGGGCGCTCGCGCCCCTGCAGGGTGCTGACGGCGGCGGCGGCCCCGCCTTCGAACTGGTAGTAATCGTCGCTGTCCAGAATGTCGTGTTCGCGGTTGTCCTGATTCTGCACGATGGCTTCGACTTGGGACAGGCGTTCCTTGAAGGCCGCTTCCGCACGCTCGCCGCTGGCCTTGGCGCCGTAAGCATAGCTGCCCCAAGCGATATAGGCGGCGGCGAAATCGGATTTGTCGGACCAGATGCGCTCGTCGATCAGGGCCTGCAGCCCCGCGCCATAAGCGCCGGGTTTGGACCCGAAAACGCGGGTAGCATCCTCGCCTGCTTTGGCACGCGCAGCGGCAGGGTTCAGGTCGGCGGGCTCATCGAGGTCCTGCACCGCGCGCGCGGCGCTATCCACCAGTGCGATCAGTTGCGGAAAGGCGTCGCGGAAGAACCCCGAGATGCGCAGGGTCACATCGACACGCGGACGGCCCAGCACGGTTTGCGGCAGCACGTCGAATCCCGTGACGCGGCGGTTGGCGCTGTCCCATGTCGGCTTGACGCCCATGAGTGCGAGAGCTTGCGCGATATCATCGCCGCCGGTGCGCATATTGGCGGTGCCCCAAGCTGTGACCAGCATGGCGCGCGGCCAGTCGCCGTGGTCTTGCAGGTGTTTTTCGATCATCAGATTGGCGGATTTCCAGCCAAGCGCCCAAGCGGTCGGTGTGGGCACAGCCCGGCTGTCGACGCTGTAGAAGTTGCGCCCCGTGGGCAACACATCAAGCCGCCCGCGTGTTGGCGCACCCGAGGGGCCGGGGGGGATGAAATGCCCAGCAAGGGTGGTGAGCAGGGCCGATCCTTCGGCGGGACCGCAGGCACGAATGGTAGGCAGGATATCGTCGTGGATGGTTTGCACAACGGCCTGCGACGCGCGTGGGGTAAACCCCACGACGCCCCGCCCGCCGTCCCGCACAAGACGTTGCGACATGTTTTCGAGGCGTTCCACGGTGTCGCCATTGGTCCGCCATATGGTGCCATCGGCCAGTGCGTCCGGTTTTTCGGGCGCTGGTGCAGCCATATCGCAATCGAGTGGGTCAATGCTGATCCCAAGGTCTGCCGCCAAGGCCCGCAACAGCGAGGCATTGTGCCCCTTACCATTTCCGCGCGGTACGCGGGCGAGTGCTATGGCAAGATCGGTTTCCTGTTGGCCTGTGGGGGATTGCCCGAAGATATGCAGACCGTCGCGGATCTGCGCCTCTTTCAACTCGCACAGGTAGGCGTCAAGCTTGCCCAGATCGGTGTCGCTGTCGCCGGTGAAGCCCACGTCCCGCGACAGACCCGTTGCGTCGGACAGCGACAAAATCTCGCGCCGCAGGTGGGTAACGCGCCGCGGATCGACGCCGGCGGCCTCGTAATATTCGTCGACCAAGGCTTCCAGATCGCGCATCGGCCCATAGCTTTCGGCGCGGGTCAGCGGCGGGGTTAGGTGGTCGATAATCACCGCCGAGGCGCGCCGTTTGGCCTGCGTGCCTTCGCCCGGATCGTTGACGATGAACGGATAGATATGCGGGGTCGGGCCAAAAACCGCCTCTGGCCAGCAGGTTTCCGACAGGGCGACGGATTTTCCGGGCAGCCATTCGAGGTTGCCGTGTTTGCCCATGTGGACGATCGCATCGGCCATCCAGTGGTGGCGCAGCCAGAAATAGAAGGCGAGGTAATTATGCGGCGGGACCAGATCGGGGGAATGGTAGGTTTCGGTCGGGTCGATGTTGTAGCCGCGCGCGGGTTGCACGCCCACGACCGCATTGCCGAAACGGTGGATGGAGAGGGCAAAACCTGCGCCGCTGGCGCGGCTTGGGGCCTCCGGCGGGGATATTTCGGCTCGGAAGAATGGGTCGTCTTCGGGTTGGCCCCAGCGGGTGGTGATCTGTTCTTTGATATCCCACGGCAGGGCATCGAAATACTGGCGGTATGTGTCGAGGGGGAGCAATTCGCCGCCCGCTTTGTCGGCGCGGTCGGTCAGCCAGTTGGTTGGGCCTGCCATGATCTGCGCCATCAGCGCGGCGCTGTCGGCGGGTGGGGTGGTCTGGTAGCAAGCTTCTCTCAATAGTTGCAGCGTGTGGATCGTGGCCGCAGGCGTGTCGAGGCCGACACCATTGGCGAGGCGTCCGTCCTTGTTGGGGTAATTGGCGAGGATCAGGGCGACTTTTTTATCCTTGGTGGGGGTTTGCCGCAGGCGTGCCCAGTTGGCGGTCAGCTGCGTGACGAAATCGACGCGGTCGCCGCGCGCCTGATAGGTGGCGATGGGGCATTCGGTGGCGTCGTCGAAAAACGCCTCGCCCTTGAAGCTGATCGCGCGCGACAGGATGCGCCCGTCAACTTCTGGCAGGGCCACGTTCATGGCGATGTCGCGCGCGGTCAGGCCGTGCAGGCCCTCGGCCCACGACGCCTCGGAGGCACCCGACAGGATCACCTGAAAGATCGGCGCATTGTTGGCCAACAGCGGGTTTTGCGGGCTGTCGTCGCCGTCATGTGGGCTGCCCACCGCAAATGCGGTGCAGTTTAGGATCACATCGGGCGGGGCAATGGTGAACAGATGGTCGAGCGTGGCAGTGCTGACAGGGTCTTTCAGGCTGGCCACGAAGATCGGCAAGGGGTTCAGACCGGCGCGCGACAGGCTGCGCGTCAGACGGTTGATCGGGTTCAGCCCGCCGCCCTGCACCAAGGCGCGGTAGAAGATGATCGGCACGACGGGCGCGTCAGGGGTCCATGCCGCCTGCGCATTCGTCAGATCGGCGATGCCCGCACCCGGCCAGTAGACGCCGGCGCGTAGCAAGGGGGCAGCGGCGCCGGGTTTTTCGGTGCCGTCCAGCATCGCCTTTGCATAGGCCAGGGCATTGATACTGTTCTGCGGCCCGCCTTCGACCAGATAGGACCAGAGCGCGTCGTAATCTGTGCCGCTGACGGTGGACAACCCGCGCAATTCGGGGTCGGGTTTATCGTCGCCAGGCAGGAACGCCACCGGCACGCCCGCATCATGCAGTCGCGCGGCATATTGGGTCAGGCCGTATTTCCAGTAGGCTGCACCACCCAGCACGCGGGCGATCACCAGACGCGATTTGGTGGCGCAATCGTCCAGATGCAGATCGACCGACATCGGATGTGCCAGATGCAGCATATTGGCCAGCCTCAAGGTAGGCGGGTTGGTCATTTCGGCCCGTGCTTCGGCCAGGGCGGCCAGTTCGGTATCGGCGGCAGAGATGATGACTACATCGGCAGGCGTCTGGCCCAGATCGACCGGTTCGGTCCCGTCCGAAATCGCACCGGGGGTGGCGGCGAGCAGGTGCATCAGCTTTTGCCTTGTGCTAAGAGGCGGCCAAACACGAGGATAGACCCATGGATTACAACGCTGCAGGAGCACCGAAAATGGCTAAAAAAGGCCCCAAGCACGAAGAACACAATGCGCCGGGATCGAAGAAAAAGCCCTTTGGCGCGCGTCCCGACAAGGCCGAATTGCTGGCGCGGATGAAAAAGGCCGCCGAGGAAAAGAAGGGCTGAGATCACAGCCGCTTTTCCATGAAAACCGAACTGGCGATCTCTGGATAGTCGCCGAACGGTCCGCAAGGCGTGAACCCATGCCTTGCGTAAAGCCTGTGTGCTGCATGCAGGATGTTGCCGGTTTCCAGTTTCAGTAGCGGCAATGATAGGCTGCGCGCCTGATCCTCGATCTGGCGCAGGATTGCATCAGCGATACCTTTGCCGCGCGCAGCCTCATCCACGAACATCGACTTGATCTCGCCATAGCCGTCGTAGACCCGCAGCGCGCCGGTGCCCAGAATCGTGTCACCAACACGGCCGGTGTAGAAATGGATGTCGCTGGCCACCAGATCGTCGATGGACAGGTAGAAATTATCCTCTGGCGGGAACAGCGCCTGCATCAGCGCATGGCTTTGCTGTAGCAGGGCTGTGGCCTGCGCATCATGCGGATCTGTGATGCTGACGATGATCATGCTTGCAGGGCGGCGGTGATTGCTGATTGGTTCAAACCAGCCTCGCCGATCACGACAAGCCGAGTCTGGCGGGGGGTATCGCCAAAGGGCTGGTCGAAATAGGTGTCAACGCGCGGGCCGACCGCCTGCAAGGTCATCCGCATCGGTTTGCCAGCGACCGCGACAAAGCCTTTCAGGCGCAGGATGTTGTTGGACTTGATCACAGCACTGACTTGGGCGGCGAAGGCTCCGGCATCGCTCACCTCGTCACGGGTGACGATGAATGACTCAAACTCGTCATGGCCGTGGTCGTGATGATGATGATCGTCGTCGTCATCGTGATCATCATGGTGATGATGGTGATGGATTTCGTGGCGCGATTCCAGATCACCCTCGGCCCCGATCCCCTGACCCAGCAGCACGTCCACGGGCAATGCGCCCATGCTGGTTTTGACGACTTGCACGCCGTCGCGGCTGTCAGCACGCAAACGGGTTGCAAGGTTTTCAGCCTCCTCTGCCGTCAGCAGGTCGGTTTTGTTCACCACGATCATATCGGCGCAGGCGATCTGGTCTTCGAACAATTCCGACAGCGGGGTTTCGTGGTCAAGGTTATCGTCGGCGGCGCGCTGGGCATCGACGGCGGCGATGTTATGGGCGAACTGGCCGTCCTGCACGGCGCGGCCATCGACGACCGTGACGACGCCGTCCACAGTCACCCGGGTCGAAATGCCCGGCCAGTTGAACGCGCGCACCAAGGGTTGCGGCAGCGCAAGGCCGGATGTTTCGATCACGATATGGTCGGGTGCGGGATTGCGCGCCAAAAGCGCCTCCATCGTGGGGATGAAATCATCGGCCACGGTGCAGCAGATACAGCCATTCGACAATTCGACGATATCGTCCTTGGAACAGACCTCTTCGCCGCAGCCTTTGAGGATGTCGCCATCCACGCCCAGATCACCGAATTCGTTGATGATCAGCGCGATCCGTTTGCCGTTCGCGTTTTGCAGCATGTGCCGGATCAGCGTTGTTTTGCCAGAGCCAAGGAAACCTGTGACGATGGTGGCGGGGATTTTGGCGGGCATGGGATGTCCTTGATGGCGGAAAACGTGAGAAGGGGCGGCCGCGGTGGGCCGCCCTCAGGGATGCAGGCTGCGGGTTTAGCCGACGAGGGCGGCGACAATCGGGCCTTCGATGATTTCCAGCGCAAGGAACACGCCCACACCGGCGACCATCGCGCCACCCAGACGGGCGGTGATGGCGCTGGCGTCTGTGGCACCCAGCTTGCGTGTGGCCCAGCCTGCAGCGATGGCGATCAGGTACTGGATCGCGCCCAGACCGATCAGGTAGCCAACCAGCACGCCGCCGCCGATACCACCTTCTTGGCCTGCGATCGACCCGCCAAAGGCTGATCCGTGGAACAGGCCGAATGTCGCAAAGACCAGTAGCGCGGTGGTGGTCGACAGCGCCTTGCCCGACAGAACGATTCCGCCGATGACCAGCAGCGACAGCACGATTGCGGTTTCAGCAAGTGGCATCGCGATGCCCGCATACATCAGCGCGCAGCCGGCCAGCATCGCACCGATATAGGCAGCGGGTGTGGCCAGACGGTTGGCGGTGAAGGTTGCGGCGATGCCCATGGCCGCGACAAAGAACAGATGGTCAAAACCCAGCACCGGATGGCCGACACCCGATAACAGGCCATGGGTGAAGGTTTCCATCGGCAACCCGCCCAGCGGGTGATGCGCAAGGGCAGGCGAAGCGGCAAGGCTGAGGCCCGCGATGGTCAGAATTCTTTTCATTTTCGTCCCCTTTGGATCGACTAAAGGGGGGATTTCATGGGAAGCACGGGCCATACGGCCAATGCAGAACCCCCACGGAACACCCCGTCCGTTGTTGTTGGCCGGGGTTGATCCCCGGTGCATGGCTGGTCTCCTGGCTTGCGGGTCGATGCACCTTGTTGCCTTCCCGGGCGAACCCCAGTGGCGTATTAACAAGGCACTCTCCGCATACAGTCGCGGGGGCGGCTGTGGCTTGGCGCCTCCCTGACAGGATCGGCGCGTCCACATTCCCATTTGATCCCCTGACGCTGCGCGCCGTACGGGGAACCATGCCATACCTTTGTGCCTACATTGGTAGCAGGCGGTCAAGCCCGTAACCGACCTTGGCCGTGTCAGAAGCGCCTCTGGCGCTGCCTCCGGCGGGGATATTTGGGCTCGGAAGATGGGGGTTTCGCAATATCTTGTGGATAAGCGGCAGAAAATCGCCCCATCTAGTCCGGTTTCGTTGACTCGGACCCGCCACAGGCGTCAGGCTTTCTGTCAGGCAAAGAATCAAGGGCAGCGAACCGGTGCGTTTCAGCAAACTGCGATTGAATGGCTTTAAAAGCTTCGTCGATCCGACCGATCTGATCATCGCGGATGGTCTGACCGGCGTGGTCGGGCCGAATGGCTGTGGCAAGTCCAATCTGCTGGAAGCCCTGCGCTGGGTGATGGGGGAACATCGCGCTTCGGCGATGCGCGGCGGCGGGATGGAGGATGTGATCTTTGCCGGTGCCGCCACGCGGCCCGCGCGCAATTTTGCCGAAGTGTCGCTGATCATCGACAATGCGGAACGGTTGGCGCCTGCCGCATTCAACGATGCCGACCAGTTAGAGATCGTGCGCCGGATCACCCGTGATGCAGGGTCTGCCTATAAGGTCGGCACCAAGGACGTGCGCGCGCGCGACGTGCAGATGCTGTTTGCGGATGCGTCCACAGGCGCGCATTCGCCCGCCCTTGTGCGGCAGGGGATGATCGCGGAACTGATCAATGCCAAGCCCAAGTCGCGCCGCCGTATTCTTGAGGAAGCGGCAGGCATTTCCGGGCTGTACCAGCGCCGGCACGAGGCCGAGTTGAAGCTGAAAGGCGCGGAAACCAACCTGACCCGTGTTGATGACGTCATCGACCAGCTGGCCGCGCAACTGGCGCAATTGGCGCGGCAGGCACGGCAGGCGGCGCGGTATCGCGAGATCGGCGAGAGTTTGCGCCGCGCCGAGGGCATGTTGCTGTTCCGCCGCTGGCAAGAGGCAGATGAGGCCTTGCTGGAGGCCACCAACCTGCTGCGTGATCGCACCACCGCTGCGGCGCAAGCCGAGCGTGCCGCGCGCGATGCCACCAAGGCGCGGCAGGGGGCCGAGGATGCCTTGCCCCCCCTGCGCGAGGAAGAGGCGATTGCCGCCGCCGTCCTGCAACGCCTGCAGGTCCAGCGCGATGCCTTGCAGGATCAGGAAGCCCGCGCGCGCGACATGATCGCGACGCTGCGCGCCCGCATCGACCAGCTGACCCGCGACATCGACCGCGAGGCGGGGCTGAACAAGGATGCCGGCGAAACCATCGCCCGGCTGGAATGGGAAGCGCGCGAGATTGCCAAGGCCGGCGAAGGCCACGAGGCCCGGCTTGAGGCCGCACAAGGGGCCGCGCGCGAGGCGGCAGGCGTCTTGCAAGAGGCCGAGGCCGCATCGGCGCAGCTGACCGAGGATGTGGCCCGTTTGGCCGCGCGCCACCAGTCGGCGCAGCGCCTGATCGACGATCACCGCGCGACCCTGGCCAAGAACGAGGCCGAGGCTGTCAAATCCAAGGCGGCCTCGCAGGAAGCGGCGACCGCCTTGGCCAAGGCCGAGGCCGATTTCGCTGCCGCCGGTCTGGCCGAGACTGCAGCGCTGGCATCCGCTGATGCCGCCGAACAGGCGCTGGCCGCCGCCGAAGCCGCCCGTGCCGCAACCCAGACGCAGGAAAGCGAGGCACGTGCGCTACGCTCCGAGGCTGAAGGCGGTGCCAATGCGCTGCGTGCCGAGGTGACGGCGTTGTCGCGTCTGGTGGACCGCGACCGTGCCGAAGGCGGGCAGGTTTTGGACCTGTTGTCTGTGCAAAAAGGCTATGAAAAGGCGCTGGGCGCGGCGCTTGCTGATGATCTGCGCGCGCCTGCGGTGGGGGCGGATGCGCCGACCGGCTGGGCCAGCCTGCCCGATTATTTGCAGGCGCAGGCCTTGCCTGCCGGTGTGGCGCCTTTGGCGGATGTTGTGACTGTGCCTGCGGTGCTGGCCCGCCGGATCGCGCAGATCGGTCTGGTCGATGCCGCTGATGGTGCGCGTTTGCAGGCCGCGTTGCAGCCGGGGCAGCGGCTTGTGTCGTTGGCCGGTGATCTGTGGCGCTGGGACGGGTTCCGGTCAGGGGCCGAGGATGCCCCATCGGCGGCGGCGCTGCGGTTGCAGCAGCTCAACCGGCTGGCGGAATTGCAGCGCGATCTGGATGCCGCGGCGGCCAAGGCACAGCAGGCGGCGGCGGCACATGACGCGCTGACCCGCGCCTTGCAAGATTGCACCGCCGTCGATCAGGCGGCCCGCGCCGCCCGCCGTGATGCCGACCGCGCCGTAGCCGATGCCAACCGCGCCGCCAGCCGCGCCGAGGCGGACCGGAACCTGTCGCAGGGGCGGCTGGAAAGCCTTGGCCTTGCCCTGCGCCGTATCGAGGAAGAAGCGATGGGCGCGCGCAAGGCGCTGGCCGAGGCGGAACAGGCCGCACTGACGCTGGGCGATCTGGCTGCGGCGCGGGCGTCGGTCGAGGATGTCAAGATGACGGTCGAGGCCGCGCGCATCACGATGATGTCGCGCCGGTCCGCATCCGAGGAATTGCGCCGTGAAGGCGACGCCCGCCTGCGCCGCGCGCAAGAGATCACCAAGGAAATTAGTGGCTGGAAACACCGGCTGGAAACCGCGACCAAGCGCAGCGCGGAACTGGCAGACCGCAAGGCCGCGTCCGAGGCAGAACTGGCCGAAGCCTCTGCCGCGCCAGAGGAGATTGCAGCCAAGCGCGCGGAACTGGCCGATGCGATTGCCACCGCGGAAACCCGCCGCCGTGCCGCAGCCGACAGGCTGGCCGGGGCCGAGGCTGTGCTGCGCGATGCCGGCCATGCCGAGCGTGAAGCCGAACGGCTGGCGTCAGAGGCGCGCGAGGCGCGGGCGCGCGCCGAGGCCCGCGCTGATGCCGCGCGCGAAACCATCGCTTATGCCGCAGAGCGGATCATGGAAGCGCAAGAGGTCACACCCGCGCAGCTGCTGGATGCCTTGGGCGTGCCGGTTGCCGACATGCCGCCGGTTGCCACCGTCGAGGCCGAGGTCAATGCGCTCAAGCGGCAGCGCGACGCGCTGGGCGCGGTCAACCTGCGCGCGGAAGAAGATGCCAAGGGGGTGCAGGTCGAACATGATGCGCTGGTGAGCGAAAAGGCCGATTTGCTTGCCGCTATCGCCGCGCTGCGTACGGGTATCGCCAGCCTGAACAAGGAAGGCCGCGAACGCCTGTTGACCGCCTTCGAGCAGGTCAACGACAGTTTCGGGCTGCTGTTCACGCATCTGTTCGGCGGCGGCGAGGCCAAGCTGGTCTTAGTCGAATCCGATGACCCGCTGGAGGCGGGGCTGGAGATCATGTGCCAGCCGCCCGGCAAGAAGCTGAGCACGCTATCGCTGCTGTCTGGGGGCGAACAGACGCTGACGGCGCTGGCGCTGATCTTTGCGGTATTCCTTGCCAACCCCGCGCCGATCTGTGTGCTCGACGAGGTGGATGCGCCGCTGGATGATGCCAACGTCACGCGGTTCTGCGACCTGCTGGACGAGATGTGCCGCCGCACCGACACGCGGTTCCTGATCATCACCCATCATGCCGTCACCATGAGCCGGATGGATCGGCTGTTCGGCGTCACGATGGGCGAACAGGGCGTGTCGCAGCTGGTGTCGGTCGATCTCAAGCGGGCGGCGGCGATGGTGGCTTAAGAACTTTTGGGCCTCCGGCGGGGATATTTAGGCTCGGAAGATGGTTAGAGGCGGTTCAATAGATCAAGCGTCGGCCAGGCATCGGCCGGAAGGCCAAGGCGGGCCTGTTCGGCCTGCACCGCGCTGCGGGTCATAGCCCCGAGGATCCCGTCGATGCCAACTACGTCATGGCCCTGCGCGGTCAGTCGTTCCTGCAACAGGCGCATCTGGTTGCCTGTCAGTGCAGGGGACGGATTGCCCGCGTTATAGGCCGGCGCTCCGCTGAGGCGGGTTGCGAAATAGGCGGCGGTCGCCACATAGACAAAGCTGCGATTCCATTCGAAATAGACGTCGAAATTGGGGTAGTTCATGAAGGCCGGCCCGTTGCGCCCCATCGGCAGCAGGATTGCTGCGGGCAGGGTGGACGGGCCAAGGCTGCCTTGGCGTGCGGTCACGCCCATGGCGGCCCAGTCGCTGACGGGCCGTTTTTGGGTCAGGCCGGTCTGTGACCAGTCGAGGTTCGCAGGGACGGTGATTTCATGCATCCACGGCTCGTTCGGCCGCCAGCCGAGCGAGGACAGCACGTTTGCGCCCGTCATCAGCGCATCTGGGGCAGAGTTTTTCAGGTCGACAACGCCGTCCCCATCGCCATCCATGCCTTTTTCGACGATCTCACGCGGGAGCTTTTGCAGCTGCCCGATTTCACCGGCCCAAGCGCCCAAAGTGGTTGCAGGGTCCATGCCGCCGCGCCGGTAAAGCTCGATCGCGGCGATCAATTGGGGACGGAACAGGTCGGGTCTGCGGCAATCATGCGCCAGCGTCAGCAGGGCGTTGCGGGTGTTGAAATTGCCCTGCACCGCGCCGTAATCGGTCTCAAACGCCCAGAAGGCCAGCAGCACGCCACGCGGGATGCCAAAGCGGTTTTCGATTTCGCGGAACGTGCTGTCAAATCTTTGGCTGTTGCGCGCGCCGTTATCGACCCGGTTCTGGCTGATCAGGTTGCGTGAAAACTGGATGAAATCCTGCTGGAAGACGCCTTGGGACCGGTCAGCGTTCAGCACGGATTGGTCGATCTGCGCCCCTGCGAAAAACGCATCCGCGGTGGCGGCGGGGATGCCGGTGGCCACAGCCTCTGCCTTGACGCCTGCGATGAAGCTGCCGACATCGCCGCCGCAGGTCTGGGCTGTCGCGGCACCCGTCAGCAAAGTCAGGGCGGCGGCAAGGGCAAGGCGCATTGGGTTGGCTCCGGTTCTGGTTCGCCGCGAGCCTAGCAGGGCGGGCAAGGCGTGCAAGATGTAGGCTGCCGGATCGGCGGAAACAGGTCAGGCGGCGATCAGGGCCAGAACCAGCATCACCGCCCATGTTTTCCACAAGACACCCACCGCGCGGTCGATGTCGTCCGGTGTCAGATCATGTTCGCCGCCGGCGTTCACGAAAGGATAATCGCGCAATTGCCCGTCATAACTGCGCGGCCCGCTGAGCGCGATATCAAGGCCATGGGCCATCGCCGCCTCTGGCCAGCCGGCATTTGGCGATCGGTGCAAGGGCGCGTCAGCCAGAATGCCGCGCGGGTCGGGGCGGCGGGTCACGGCCCAGATCATCGCGGCTGTCAGGCGCGCGGGGATCAGGTTGAGCAGATCGTCAAACCGCGCGGCGGCCCAGCCGAAATCGGCGTGGCGTGGCGTCCGGTAGCCGATCATGCTGTCGGCGGTATTGACAATCTTGTAGATCAACAGCCCCGGCAGTCCAGCGATCAGGAACCACAAGGCGGGTGCGATCACCCCGTCGGACAGGTTTTCGGCAGCACTTTCGATGGCGGACCGTGCGACAGCGGGCCGGTCCATGTCGCGCGTATCGCGCCCCACGATCATCGCCACGGCGCGCTTGCCATCGCCGAGCGACAGCCGCAGCGCATCAGCCACCGCGCGGACGTGATCGGCGAGCGATTTTTGCGCCAGCAGTACGGCGATGACCAGAATATCGACGATCTTGCCCGGCAGCGCGTCAAGGATCAGGCCCAAAAGCCCTGCGCCGATGACCAGCCCTGCCAGCACGGCGATGCCTTTGTCCCGCCGCGCATTGCCTGCGTTAAAACGCAGGTCACACCAGCCGATCAGCCGCCCCATCAGGACAGCCGGATGCGGGTAGCGCGACCAGAGCCATTTCGGCTCTCCAAAGATCGCGTCAAGGATCATGCCCAGAAACAATGTCATAATGCGGCCTCCACCTGTGCCCAGCGGTCGGGGGCGGGCAGGCCAAGGCGCAGCCAGTCGCCCGCATAGGGAAAGATGCGTGACCAGACATGGCCTTGTGCCAGCCGGTCTTGCCAAGCTGCGGCGTCATCGACGCGGTACAGCCGGAACAGGGATGTGCCGCCCAGCAGGTCGGCGCCTTTGGCGGTCACAAGCTGGTCGAGCCTGTGGGCGTCCTGCACCAGCCTTGCCCGTGTCGCATCGGCCCAGTGTGGATCGGCCAGCGCCGCTGCCCCGATGCGTAGCGCGGGGCCAGAGACTTGCCACGGACCCAAGAGGTCCGCAAGTTGCGCGATGACCGCGGGATCGCCGATGGCAAAGCCCAGCCGCAGGCCCGCGAGCCCCCAGAATTTGCCAAAGCTTTTCAGCACCACCGTGTTCGGGCGGCTGGCAAGATGGACCAGCGACCTTTCAGGCATCACGTCGCAAAAGCTTTCGTCGATGATTGTGACCTGTGTGGTGAAATCTGCCGCTGACCAGACAGCGCCGTCGGGGTTGTTGGGATGCACGGCGACCAATGCCTGACGCGGCACTGTGCCGATGGTCCAGCCTGCGGCGCGAAAGGCGGCTTCGTGTTCGTTATAGGTGGGGCCGGGGATGCAGACCTCGCCTGCCGGAAAGACATGTGGCAAGGCGGCGATGATGGCAGAGGCCCCTGTTGCCGCAATGACACCCGCCCCCGCAGGCACCCCCCAGAACCCGCGCGCAACATCATGCAGGCGCGCAAAGGCGGCCTTGTCCGGCAGGGCGGTCCAGGCATCGGCGGGGAATTGCGGCAGCGGGTAAGGGACGGGATTGATCCCCGTGGACAGGTCAAGCCAGGTCGCACGGCTGCCACCATAGCGCGCGATGGCGGCATCAAGCCCGCCGCCATGATCGCGCGCAGCTGTCATTCGCTGGCGGGCAAGGGCGGATGGCGGGTGACGAAATGCCCTTTGATGCTTTGTGGCCAGTCGCGGAACGGGACCTGACCTGTCGCACTTTGGGCATGGGCCTGCGCATAGGCCACGATGCCAGCCGCCGCATCCGCGTCTGGGGTAAAGTCACCGAGCGTATAATTCAGCTTGTCAGGGGCCTGAATGGCGATGTTGCAGCCGGATTTGCAGCCCATCAGGCACGACACCCGGCGCGTTTTCACCCCGGCCAGCCCCGAGGCCGCTGCCTCGATCAGTCCTGCCAGCGCTTCGCCGTCGGTCTGGGCCATCGTGCCCGAGTCCCAGCCTTCGCGCTTGCAGGTGTCGCAAATCGTTATCCAAGTTGTCATTTTTTGCCGCCCGTCATGATCAACGCCTTTCAAGCGGATAATCGCATGATCCGCAAGATCAGACGAAAGATACAATCTTTTGCCATGATTGTGTGTTCGTGGATGATGGGTCCGCGCTCGGGGTGGCTGGCTCCCCGTCATCTGGACCCGCCGGTGAGCCAGCAAGGATCGGCCCAATAACATGCATGTTCTGATCATTCATGGCAATGGTGGGCTTGCTGCAACCTGGCAGCGGCATCTGGAAATGCTTGATGCGCAGGTCACGCAGGCGCGCACTAGCGTGGCGGCGCTTGCGGCGCTGGAGACGGTCATATTTGACGTGATCGTGCTTGACGTCATGCTGGACGGTTGCAGCGCGCTTGCCGTTGCCGACATGGCGCAGTTCCGCCAGCATTGGGCCAATGTGGTGTTTGTCACGGATACGACCGTGTTCTCTGACGGTTCTATTTTCGGCTATAGCGGGAATGCGCGCGCCTTTATCCAGACCGCGACCCCGCCTGACGACCTGGCCGCGATCGTGCATCACTACGGCAGTCTTAGCCCCGACCGTGCGGCTGCGAAAGATCGATGACCGGATTGATCGGGAGGATCCGGTTCGGATTGATCGTGTCGTGGCTGTAATGATAATGCCGCACGATATGGTCCATGTTCACCGTCTTGGCGATGCCCGGCACTTGGTACAAGTCGCGTAGGAAACCTGACAGGTGCGGATAATCCGCGATCCGTTTGCGATTGCATTTGAAATGCAGGTGATAGACCGGATCGAACCGCAGCAGTGTGGTCCACAGACGCCAATCCGCCTCGGTCAGTTTGTCGCCCATCAGATAGCGCGACTTGCCCAGCCGCTCCTCCAGCCAGTCAAGACTGTCGAACAGCGGATAGACCGCATCTTCATAGGCCGCTTGCGTCGTGGCAAAGCCGGATTTGTACACGCCGTTGTTGACCGTGTCATAGATCCGGTCGTTCACAGGGGCGATGGCGTCGCGCAATGCCAATGGCCAATAATCGTCACTGTTGCCGGTCATCCCGTCAAAGGCGGAATTGAACATGCGGATGATCTCGGACGATTCGTTGGACACGATGGTTTCGCGCTGTTTGTCCCACAGGATCGGCACGGTGACGCGGCCTGTCATGTCGGGCAGGGCGCGCAGATAAACCTCGCGGGCATAGTCATAGCCGAACAACGTGTCGCCGGTCGCGCCCTTGTCGTCCTTTTGAAAGGTCCAGCCTTCGCCCAGCATGTCGGGATGCACGGCAGAAATGCTGATGTGATCCTCCAACCCCTTCAGCGCGCGAAAAATCAGCGCGCGATGCGCCCAGGGGCAGGCGTAAGAGACGTACAGATGATAGCGCCCCGGTTCCGCAGCGAAACCACCTGTCCCCGATGGCCCCGCAGACCCGTCCGCGGTGATCCAGTTACGGAAAGACGCCTCTGTGCGTTCGAATTTGCCGCCAGATGTCTTGGTGTCATACCAGACGTCATGCCAGATGCCGTCAACCAGTTGGCCCATGATGATGCTCCTTTGTGTTGTACCCGACCTAACCCCTTGGTCGCGGTGAACCAAGGCGAATGACGGCGCAGCGATGGTGCGTCTGCGCACAATGGTGCGTGATCAGTCTTGCAAGGCATCCTGCATGGTCTGGCGCAGTCCGCTCATTTCCAGATCGGTCCATCTTGCGCGGCGACCATGATGGTCGGCAATCACCGCGCCATCGCGCAGTGTGGCGATCACAGCCGGTTTGGTAAGAGCCCCGTCAAAGGTGACAACAACAAGGGATTGACGCGCCTTGCGCCGATAGCGCGCCTTGATCCGGTTCATCCAGAATGTCACTTCCAGAAACTCGATCCTGAACCTGACCGCAAGCTGCGTGGGCAGCGGACGGATGACGTCCTGACAGGACCAGCCGATGAACCGGTCGTCATTGCTGCGGATATCGTCAGATGCCGCCCGCCCGAAAACGGGTGTCTTGTTGCGGAACTTGGCCGTCGGATTGCCTGGAAATGCGTTGCGATAGGCAAAGACGGAAGAGTTTCCAGCGCCATATCGTCTGCCCCTGCTCAACCGCCAGCGCAGGCGCGACCAAGCGTCAAGCCGCGCGCGAGGTGTTGGCAAAGTCCACAGGGGCGCGGTCAGCGTCAGCGCGGCGACTTTTCCTAGGTCGCCAATGATCACACTGTCAAGATCGACATAAACGCAGGGGGTGCCGGGCGGCAATACATCAATCTCGAACATTGAAATCTTGACGGCCAGGCCATTTTTCTTGAAATCGCTGCGATCGAAATCTGGACTGATCGGGTATTGTATCGCCCGGGGGTCCAACCGCCGATCGACCCTGTCCGACAGCACGATGGTACCCTTCAAGCTGGGGCTATGCATATGGGCTTTGCGGATCAGGCGGTCGCAATCGGCGTCACCCCAGATCATCAGGATCAGATACCAGTCACTCACGCGTATGCCATCCGTTCAGGTTTACGCCCTTGGCCTGCCATATTCCTTGTGGCGCCACAAGATACGTCGGACCCAACACAGGTTACGTCGCTTAACCGTTTGCTCCGTCTGCACGGGCCGTCTATACCGTCAGTCAGACGAAGCCCTTGCAGGGCCAGAACGGTTGGAGACAGGACGGTCGACCCAGACGGGGACCAGGCTGTCGCATCGTCGCACCCGTGGTTTGCGGGTCTCTGGTCATGTCGGGCGAAATGAAATGCGGTCAATCGCAAGCGGCAAGGGAAACCGGCATGAAAACAGGCGTGATGATTTGTGGCCATGGCTCGCGTAGCCAATCGGCTGTGGACGAATTCGCTGTGCTGGCGGAAAAGCTGCCTGCCTATCTGCCCGACGACTGGGTTACCGACTACGGCTATCTGGAATTCGCCAATCCGGTGATCCGCGACGGGCTGGACCGGCTGCGCGCGGCAGGCTGTGACCGGATTCTGGCGGTGCCGGGGATGCTTTTTGCCGCGATGCATGCCAAAAACGATATTCCCACCGTGTTGAACACCTATGCTGCCAAACATGGCTTGGCCGTGAATTATGGCCGCGAACTGGGAATTGACCCCAAGATGATTGCCGCCGCCGCAGGCCGCGTGCAAGAAGCCGTGGATCGCGCCAATGTCAAATATGGCGCGCTGCCGGTGGCGGAAACCTGTCTGGTGGTCATCGGGCGCGGCGCATCCGACCCTGACGCCAACGGCAATGTCGCGAAAATCGCGCGGATGATCCAGGAAGGCATGGGGTTTGGCTGGTGCGAGGTCGGCTATTCCGGCGTGACTTTCCCGCTGGTTGAACCCTGCCTGCAACACGCCGCCCGCCTGCCTTACAAGCGGATCATCGTGTTCCCCTATTTCCTGTTCTCGGGCATCCTGATCGACCGGATTTACGGCTTTACCGATCAGGTCGCCGCCGCACATCCCGGCATTCAGTTTGTGAAGGCTGGATATCTAGGCGATCATCCCAAGGTGCTGGAAACCTTTGCCGAACGTATTCTGGAACAAGACAGCGCCACACCGCCGCCCAATTGCGGCATCTGTGGCTACCGCGCGCAGATGCTGGCGCTGGAGGATGGGCATAACCACACGATCAGCGCCGCCGACCGCAGCCACCCCGCCTTTGGGGCGGTGCCGCCCGCGACCTGCGTTTTGTGCAAATACCGCACGCAGGTGCTGGGGTTCGAGGGCGAGGTGGGCGCCGTGCAGGAAAGCCACCACCACCATGTCGAAGGCCAGGGCGCCAGTGCCCCCGGATCGAACGTCGCCGATTGCACACTTTGCACCACGTTCTGCACCGGCATGTGCCGCCTCGTGGTGCAGGATCAGCATGAACACCACCATCACCACGGGCACGATCACGACCATGACCACCATCACCACGCGCCCTACCCGCATGCCAAACACCCGCATGGGCCGGAAAGCGCGCGCAAAACGAAACCCTGATCCTCGCTTGGTACAAAATACTCCCGCCGGAGGCTCAGGTCTTTGTGCCAGATGAAAGGCCCGCTATTGCGTCCCTACGAGACTGACCCCAAAGCAATCTATACGCAAAGCTTCGCCACCGTGCGGGCCGAGGCGCGGCTTGACCGCTTTGCGGCTGACCTGCATCCGCTGATGACGCGGTTGATCCACGCCTGTGGGATGGTGGAAATCGTCGACAGGCTCGCCTATTCCGAACAGGTGGCGGTGGCAGGGCAGCAAGCCTTGCGCGCCGGCGCACCCGTGCTGTGTGATTGCGAGATGGTGGGTGCGGGGATCATCCGGCGCTATCTGCCCGCCGGCAACGACGTGATCGTGACATTGAACGATCCCGCGGTCCCGGCGCTTGCAGCCAAGATCGGCAATACCCGCTCGGCCGCTGCGGTCGAGCTATGGCAGGACCGGATCGCTGGTGCGGTTGTCGCCATCGGCAACGCGCCCACGGCATTGTTTCACCTGCTGGAATTGCTGGATGCAGGCTGGCCGAAACCGGCGGTGATCCTTGGCTTTCCGGTCGGTTTCGTGGGGGCCGCCGAAAGCAAGGCAGAGCTTGCCCGTGATCCGCGCGGCTGCGATTACATCGCGCTGCGCGGGCGGCGCGGCGGATCGGCCATAGCATCGGCCGCCGTGAATGCGCTGGCTGCGGGGTTGCCCGAGGATGTCTGATGCATGGCTGCATATCGTCGGCATCGGCGAGGATGGGATGGCGGGGCTGGTGCCAGCGACCCGCGCCATTGTCGAAGCCGCCGAGGTCATCATCGGCGGCGACCGGCATCATGTGCTGGCCGAAAACCTGACAGCGGAACGGCTGGCCTGGCCGCATCCGTTTGATGCGCTGATTTCCACGATCAAGGGCCTGCGCGGGCGGCGGGTGGTCGTGCTGGCGACAGGCGATCCTTTGTGGTTCTCGGTCGGTGCGCGGATCGGAGGCGCGATTGATCCGTCACAGATCGTCTATCACCCGCAATTGTCGGCGTTCCAGCTGGCAGCAGCGCGGATGGGCTGGTCGTTGCCGGATGTCGAAACGCTCACTGTGCATGGCCGTCCTGTGGAACAGATGATCGCGTTCATCCAGCCCGATGCGCGGTTGCTGATCCTGACGACGGGGGCGGAAACCCCCGCCCAGATCGCGGCCTTTCTGGCGGCGCGTGGCTTTGGTCAGTCGCGCATGACGGTGCTGGCCGCGATGGGCGGCAAGGACGAGGCACGTTACGACGGGGTGGCAGAAAGCTGGGCGCATGAGGTGCCGGCCTTCAACACGCTTGCGGTTGAATGTATCGCCGCCCCTGATGCGGCCCTGCTGCCCCGCGTACCGGGGTTGGCGGATGATCTGTTCCAGTCCGATGGCACCATGACCAAGCAAGAGATCCGCGCCGTGACGCTGGCCAAGTTGATGCCGATGCGCGGGGCGCTTTTGTGGGACATCGGCTGTGGCTGTGGGTCTGTGGCTATCGAGTGGATGCGCGCCGCGCGCTATGCCCGCGCCATCGGGATCGAGCCGCGCGCGGACAGGCGCGCCTTTGCCGCTGCTAATGCGCTGGCCTTGGGTGCGCCGAAGCTCGACCTGATCGACGGGATGGTGCCTGCCGCATTGCAGGGTTTGGACGCGCCTGATGCGATTTTCATCGGTGGGGGCCTCAGCCGTGAAACCTTTGACGTCGCCTGGGCTGCCCTGCGCCCTTTGGGCCGGTTGGTGGCCAATGCCGTCACACTGGAAAGCGAGGCGGAGCTGATCGCTCTGCACAAGGCGCATGGCGGCGATCTGGTGAAACTGTCGGTGCATCGCGCCGAACCTGTCGGGCGGTTGACCGGCTGGCGACCGCTGATGCCGGTCACGCAATGGAGCCTCGTGAAAAGATGATGGTCATGGACGGGAAGGAATGATCATGCCTCTTGATCTTTGCGACTTCTTTTTTCCAGAAATACTCCGGGGTGAGGCGCGCAAGCGCCGAGGGGCTGCGCCCCTGAAGCGGCTCCGCCGCTTGCCTCCGGCGGGGATATTTGGGCTCGGAAGATGGGCCAAATGACGGGTGTTCTCTATGGCGTGGGCGTGGGCCCCGGTGCGCCTGATCTGATGACCCTTCGCGCCGCGCGCCTGATCGCAGGGGCGGCGATCATCGCCTATCCGACGCTGGCGGGGGCGGCGAGCTTTGCGCGGGCGATTGCTGCTGATCTCATCGCGCCCGACGCCCGCGAGATTGTGATGGATGTGCCGATGTCGGTCGAACGCGCGCCTGCGCAGGCGGCCTATGACGCCGGAGCCGTGCAGATTGCTGCGGCGCTGGAGGCGGGGCAGGATGTTGTCTGTCTCTGCGAGGGCGATCCGTTCTTTTATGGGTCGTTCATGTACCTGTTTGCGCGTTTGTCGGGGCGTTACCGCGTCGAGGTCGTGCCCGGAGTTACGTCGATCACCGCCTGTGCAGCCCGCGCGGGCAAGCCGCTGGTGGCGCGCAATGAGAGGTTGACCGTGCTGCCCGGCCCTTTGCCCGAGGATGAATTGCGCGCGCGCATTGATGGTGCCGAAAGTGTCGTCATTATGAAGGTGGGCCGCCATCTGGCCAAGATCAGTGCGGTCATCGCGGATCTGGGGCTGACGGATATGGCGGTTTATGTCGAACGCGCGACCTTGCCTGACGAGGTCGTGTTGCCGCTTGCGGATGCGCCCGAATGCGCACCTTATTTTTCGATGATATTGCTGACCAAAGGGGCTGATCCATGGCTGTGAAACCGGTTGTTCTGGCGCTGTCCGCCTCGGGCGAGGCTGTGGCGCATCGTGTGGCCGCTGTTCTGGGCGCGCAGGTGCATGGCCGCGAAGGGCGCGTGGCAAAGGCGGATGCGTTCTTTCCCAATGCACTGGATCATGCACGCGATCTGTTCGCTGCAGGCGTGCCGGTGGTGGGGGTCTGTGCTGCGGGCATTTTGATTCGCGCTGTCGCCCCCTTGCTTGCGGACAAGACGGCGGAACCGCCGGTGATTGCCGTGTCCGATGATGGCGCGGTGGTTGTGCCCCTGCTGGGTGGCCATCGCGGGGCCAACCGGCTGGCGGCGCAGATTGCGGGCGCGCTTGGCGCTGTGGCGGCGGTGACGACGGCGGGCGATGTGGCGCTGGGCGTGGCGCTGGATGAACCCCCTGCGGGCTGGCGGCTGGTCAACCGCGCAGATGCCAAGGGGGCGATGGCAGCGCTTTTGTCGGGGGGCGGGACGCGGGTTTTGGGTGATGCGCCTTGGCTGGCGGATTTGCCCGCAGGCGAGGCGGTGCGGCTGTCCTGCACGATAGAGGCGCAGGCCGATCTGGGGGCGGATCATCTGCAATTCGCGCCGCAGCGCCTGACCTTGGGTCTGGGCTGTGCGCGCGATTGTGACCCTGCCGAGATGGCGGCATTGGTGGCCGGGGTACTGGCCGAAGCCGGTGTCGCGCCGCAGGCCGTGCAGTCCGTCAACACGATCACACTGAAAGCGGATGAACCGGCGATCATTGATCTGGCGCGCGCGTTGGATGTGCCGTTGCGCCTGTTCGCGGCGGCAGAGCTGGAGGCGCTGACACCGCGTCTGGCTAATCCGTCGGAGGTGGTCTTTGCCGAGGTCGGCACGCATGGCGTGGCCGAGGCCGCGGCCTTGGCGCAGGCGGGGGTTGAGGCGACATTACTGATATCCAAGCGCAAGACGGCCAATGCCACCTGTGCGCTGGCCATTGCACCGGCGCCGATCACGACACTTGCGGGCCGCGCACGCGGGCGTTTGTCCGTCGTGGGGATCGGCCCGGGGCAGGCCGCGTGGCGCACGCCCGAAGTATCGCGACTGGTGGCCGAGGCCGAGGAGCTGGTGGGTTACGGGCTTTATATCGATCTGCTGGGGCCTTTGGCGATTGGCAAGCAAAGGTCGGATTTCCCGCTGGGTGGCGAGGAGGATCGCTGTCGCTATGCGCTGGAACAGGCGGGGCTGGGCAAGAACGTGGCACTGGTTTGTTCGGGTGATGCGGGGATTTACGCGATGGGCGCACTGGTGTTCGAACTTTTGGATCGCGGGCCGGACCAGATGGGCGTGTCGGATGCCGCACGGCGGGTCGAGGTGATCTGTTCGCCCGGTGTCAGTGCCTTGCAAGGGGCTGCGGCACGGGCGGGCGCACCTTTGGGTCATGATTTCTGCGCGATATCCTTGTCTGACCTGCTGACGCCGCGCGGCGATATCATCAAGCGGCTGCAGGCGGCGGCGATGGGCGATTTCGTGATTGCGTTTTATAATCCGGTGTCGCTGCGCCGCCGCACCTTGCTGGCCGAGGCGCGCGACATCCTGTTACGCTATCGCCCCGCTGAGACGCCGGTGATGCTGGCCTCGTCACTGGGGCGGCCGGAGGAGCATATCCGCTATCGCCGTCTGGATCAGTTGGATGTGGACGAGGTCGATATGTTGACGGTGGTGCTGGTCGGATCGTCGCATTCACGGCTGGCACAGCTGGGGACAGGGCCGCGAATGTATACGCCGCGCGGCTATGCCCGCAAGATTGATGGTGATCTTGCGGCAGGATGACATTTCCGCCTGCCGGCGGGAGTATTTGGGGAAAAGAGAAGATGACCGTTTATTTCATTGGGGCGGGCCCCGGCGATCCCGAGTTGCTGACGCTCAAGGCCGCGCGGGTGATCGGGGAATGTCCGGTTTGCCTTTATGCGGGATCACTGGTTCCTGAGGCTGTCGTGGCCTGTGCGCCCGCAGATGCGCTCGTGATGGATACCGCGCCCATGACGCTGGATGATACGCATGGTGTGATCTTGGCCGCCCATGCCAAGGGGCAAAATGTGGCGCGGGTCCATTCGGGTGATCCGTCGCTTTATGGCGCGATTGCCGAGCAGATCCGGCGGTTGAAGGCGGATGGTATCGATTACCAGATCATTCCGGGCGTGCCCGCCTATGCCGCAGCGGCGGCGGCGCTGGGGACAGAGCTGACCGTGCCGGAAGTTGCACAATCGATCATCTTGACGCGGATGTCGATGAAATCGACCGGCATGCCCGCGGGCGAGACGCTGGAGAACTTTGCGCGTTCAGGGGCGACGCTGGCGATCCATCTGGGCATCCGGGCGCTGCGCGAGATCGAGCGCCAGCTGGTGCCGTTCTATGGTGCCGATTGTCCGGTGGCGGTGATCTATCGCGTGGGCTGGCCGGATCAGATGATCCTGCGTGGCACGCTGGGTGATATTCATGCGCAGGTGCGCCTGGCCAAGATCACGCGCACGGCGCTGATTTTGGTGGGGCCTGCATTGTCGGAAAACCACGGATTTCCTGATTCCGCACTTTATGATGCCGCCAAGCCGCATGTGCTGCGCCCGCGCGTCAAGGCGGACTGACTGGCGCGTGGCTGCATCACGCTGCGGCGCGGCGGATGGCGTTACTTGATTTTTACCTTTGTGTGCGCACACTTAGCTCGACAGGGGGATTCGAATGTATACGTTTTTGCCAGAAGCGGTGCGCAAAGGGCTGGAGGACGCCCGCAAAGCTGCCCTGCGCCGCAAGGATAGGTTGTCAGTACGTGATGGCGATGCAACCCATAGGATCAGGCGGTTGTGGGACGGTGGTTTTGCGCTGGACCTGAACGGGTCCGACAAATTGCGTGGCCATGTCGATATCTATGACGGGCCAAAGCACTTGTATCAATGTCTTGTGGTTTCCGCCGTTGCAGATGACGAAGAACGCGTGTTCGAGTTCAAATGGCTGACGCCAGTTGCCGACCGGCCTGCCGCCGATTTTGTCTATCCTGATTTCGTCCCTGCTGGATTGCTGGAAAAGCGCGGCTGAGGCCGCGCTATTGCAGGTCGCGGAACGCCTGTTGCAGGCGCTGCACGGCGTCTTCGACAACATGACGCTGCGTGGCAAAGTTGATCCGCATGAAGGTTTCGCCGCCAGTGCCAAAGGCCGGGCCGGGTGAGACGGCAATTTTTGCATCATCCCGGATGCGGGCTGCGATCTGGGCGTGGTCCATGCCGGTGCCCGAAAAATCCACCCAAGCCAGATAGGTCGACTGCAGCGGCATCGACCAGACGCCGGGGATGGCGCGCAACCCGTTCTGAAGAAGGTCGCGGTTGGTTTGCAGATGGTCCATCTGCGCATCGGCCCAAGCCGCCCCTTCGGCGGAATAGGCGGCGGTGATCATCGCGATGGCCAGACTGCCGGGTTTGTAATCCATCATCGCCTGCCACGTCTGGGCTTGGGCGCGCAAACCCGCGTTCGGGATGATCATGTTGCCGGTGCGCTGGCCTGCGATGTTGAAAGTCTTGGACGCCGCCGTCAGATAGACGGTATTGTCGGCAAAATCCGGGGCGGCCACGGCCATCGGCACGAAATCATGGTCGCGGTAGACCAGATCATGGTGGATTTCATCGCTGATCAGCAGCATCCCGTTATCGCGCGCAAAGGCGGCAACCGCGCGCAATTCATCGCTCGTCCAGACCCGGCCCGACGGGTTTTGCGGGGAACACCAGATCAGCAGCTTTTCGCGGCCGGTCAGCCGCGTCTTGGCGTCGTCAAGATCCAGCGCATAGGTATCGCCATCGCGCACCAGCGGGCAGGTGGTTACGACACGGCCCGCGCGGGTGATCTTGTGCGCGAATTCATGGTAAACGGGGGTAAAGATCGCGGCGGCATCGCCCGGTTCTGACCACAGTTGCAGCGACAGTGCGATCGCATTGCCCAGCCCCTGGGTCGTGACGATCCAGTCGGGGTCCACTGTCCAGCCATGCCGGTTCTGCATCCACCATGTGATCGCATCGGCATAATCCGTGCTGTCGATCCCATAGCCGAAAACGCCATGATCGCGCGCGCGGTCGATGGCGGCCAGAACGCAAGGCGCGGTCTGGTAATCGCTGTCAGCCGTCCACATCGCCAGCCCGCCGTCTGGCGAGACGCCGAAGAGTTTGTCCATCAGGTCCCATTTGGAACTGTGGGTGTTGCGCCGGTCGATGGGGGTGTTGAATGACATGGTGCTTTTCCTCTGGCTTTGGCGCAGCCTAACCCGACGGCTGCGCTGTGCAAGCGGTCCGCGTTGCATTTCTGATCGCCGCGGCCTAAATGCGCTGGCATGAGTATTCGTCCCATCCTGATTCATCCCGATCCGCGCCTGAAAAAGGTGATAGCCCCTGTCGCATCCATCGATGATGATCTGCGCCGGTTGGCCGATGATATGCTCGAAACCATGTATGATGCGCCCGGTATCGGGTTGGCCGCGCCACAGGTCGCGGTGATGCGCCGCGTCATCGTGATGGATTGCCAGAAAGACGCCGAGGCGACACCCGAACCCATGGTCCTGATCAACCCCGAGATTGTCTGGACTTCGGAGGCGACATCCGTTTACGACGAAGGCTGTTTGTCGATACCCGAACAATATGCCGAAGTCACCCGCCCCGCCGAGGTCGAGGTGGCGTGGCTGGGCCTTGACGGCAAGCCGGAGCGCGCGCGTTTTGACGGGCTTTGGGCGACCTGCGTGCAGCACGAGATCGACCATCTGGATGGCAAGCTGTTCATCGACTATCTGGGTCCGCTGAAACGCCAGATGATCACCCGCAAGATGCAGAAACTGAAACGCGAAATGGCCAGGGGGTAACGACATGGCACTGGATCTGCGGTTCGATGGCGATCCGGTGCTGCGTGCCGTGGCTGTACCCGTGACGGCGTTCGACGACGATCTGGCGCTGCTGGTGGCCGAGATGCTGGCGACCATGTATGCCGCCCCCGGTCGGGGGCTGGCAGCACCCCAAGTGGGGGTGTCACAGCGGGTCTTTGTGATTGATACGACGTGGAAGGATGGCGACCCCGATCCGCAAGCCTTCGTCAATCCGCAGATCATTGCGCGGGCCGACACCACCGCCACGGGGATCGAAGCGTGCCTGTCGATCCCGGGACGCGCCTTTGCCGTCACCCGCCCGACATGGGTGGACATGCGCTGGCAAGATATCGCGGGCGCGGTGCAGCAAGGCCGGTTCGACGGGGTCGCAGCGATCTGCATCTGCCATGAAGACGACCATCTGGATGGTGTGCTGATAACCGATATCGGGGTCGCGCAATGACGCATCGCGCTTATGTCCCGTGGCCGCATCCGGTGTTGCGCATGCCTGCGCAGCCTGTTGCCGCGATCACGGATGAGATCCGCGCGCTGTGGGATGAAATGATCGTGGCGATGGACACGATGCCCGGTGTCGGCTTGGCTGCACCCCAACTGGGTGTCGGGCTGGCCTTGGCGGTCGTCGATGCATCTTCGGCAAGAGGACAGGCGGTGCGCATGGCGAACCCCGAAATCCTGCACAGTTCGGTGGAATTCCGCGACCATGAAGAAGGCTCGCCCAACCTGCCCGGCGTCTGGGCGCGGATCAGTCGCCCGCGTGCGGTGACGGTGCGGTTTCTGAACGCGGATGGCGAGGTTGAACACCGCGATTTCGTCGGCCTTTGGGCGACGTCGGTACAGCACCAGATCGACCATTTGGCGGGGCGGATGTTCTTTGACCGCATGACCAAGGTGCGCCGTGATATGCTGATCAAGAAAGCACATAAAATCGTGGCTAAAGCTGCGATATAATCCAAGGAAAGCACCATGCGCATCATCTTCATGGGAACGCCGCAGTTTTCGGTTCCGGTGCTGGATGCGCTGGTCGCGGCAGGGCATGATATTGCCGCTGTCTATACCCAGCCACCGCGCCCCGCTGGCCGTGGCAAAAAGGATCGCCCGCAAGCGGTGCATCTGCGGGCCTTGGAACTGGGCTTGCCGGTCCGCCACCCAGTCTCGTTGCGCAATCCGCAGGCGCAGGCGGAGTTTGCCGATCTGAACGCTGATATCGCCGTCGTAGTGGCCTACGGGTTGATCCTGCCGCAGGCGGTGCTGGATGCCCCGCGTCTGGGGTGCCTGAATATCCACGCCTCGCTTCTTCCGCGCTGGCGCGGTGCGGCCCCGATCCACCGCGCGATCATGGCGGGGGATGCGCAGACTGGCGTCTGCATCATGCAGATGGAGGCGGGGCTGGACACCGGCCCTGTCTTGCTGCGCGAAGCGACCGGTATTGCGCCCGATGACACGACAGGTGCCCTGCATGACCGGCTGTCCGCGATGGGCGCGCTATTGGTTGTCGAAGCTTTGCGCCGTTTGCCCGATCTGACACGGGAGCCCCAGCCCGCCGAAGGCGTCACCTACGCCGCCAAGATCGACAAGGCCGAGGCGCGTGTGGACTGGGCGCAGCCCGCAGCATCCGTCGCCCGCCAGATCAACGGGCTGTCGCCGTTTCCGGGCGCGTGGTGCGATGTGGCGGGCGAACGGGTCAAGCTGTTAGGCGCTGTTGAGGCGCAGGGCGATGCCGCCCCCGGCACGGTGCTGGACGGGTTCACCATCGCCTGCGCCACAGGTGCTGTCAGAATCACCACCGCACAACGCGAAGGCAAACGCGCGCTGCCAGTGGCAGAGGTGCTGCGCGGGTTGGCCTTGGGCGACAGACTGGCTTGATCGGCCGCGCGGGCTGCGCTAGCACTATATCGTGGCGATGGCGTCGCTACCTCTGGCTTTGTCCGTCCTGAACGCCGGGACCTTTGAGGAAAGGGTCCGCCATGACAGCGCGTCCACATTTCTATAAATTCCACCAAGGTGAAAAGACCCTGCCATTCGCCCCTGCCGAATACGAGGCACGGCTGGCAGGCCTACGCGCGACCATGGAAAAGGCCGGGGTCGAGGCGGTGCTGTTCACCTCGATGCAGAACATCGCCTATTATTCTGGCTTTCTGTATTGCAGCTTTGGACGCCAATACGGGCTGGTCGTGACGCCAACCGATTGCGTGACGATCAGCGCAGGTATTGACGCGGGCCAGCCTTGGCGGCGGTCCTATGGCGATGCGATCACCTATACCGATTGGGACCGCAGCAATTATTGGCGCGCGGTGCGGTCAGTGACGGGCTTGGGCAAGGTTTTGGGCTACGAATCGGACCATTTGACCGTGGCGATCCGGCTGGCGCTGCGTGACAATCTGCAACCGTCACGTCTGGTCGATCTTGCGTCAGAGACGATGGCGCAACGGATGCGCAAATCGCCTGCCGAACTGGACCTGATCCGTGCTGGCGCTGCCGTGGCCGATGTCGGCGGCTATGCGATCCGCGATGCGATCAAACCGGGCGTGCGCGAGATTGACGTGGCCATGGCAGGGCGCGACGCGATGGAACTGGAAATCGCGGCACGGTTTCCGCAGGCCGAGTACCGCGATACTTGGGTCTGGTTCCAATCGGGGATCAACACCGATGGCGCGCATAACCCTGTGACGTCGCGCAAGCTGGAAAAGGGTGACATCCTGTCGCTTAACACTTTTCCGATGATCAGCGGCTACTACACTGCCCTTGAACGGACCTTGTTCGTGGGTGAGGCCGATGCTGCCAGCCTCGCCATCTGGGAAGCGAATGTCGCCGCCCATGAATACGGCATGTCCCTGCTGGTGCCGGGGGCTGTCTGTGCGGATGTGACTGCCAAGATCAATACCTTTCTGGCTGACCGCGATCTGCTGCAATACCGCACCTTTGGCTATGGTCATTCCTTTGGCGTGCTGTCGCATTATTATGGCCGCGAGGCGGGGCTGGAACTGCGCGAGGATATCCCCACCGTTCTGGAACCCGGCATGGTCATTTCGATGGAACCGATGCTGACGATCCCGCATGGTCAGCCCGGCGCAGGCGGATACCGCGAACATGATATTCTGTTCATTACCGAAGACGGGAACGAGGATATCACCCACTATCCCTATGGTCCGGCCTTTAACATCGTCGGGTGACATCGGCTGAAACCAGCCTATCCGCGCCGTTTGCGGGGGAAACTGTCACGAAAAGTCACAATGTGTCGATCATTGGCACTTTTTGCCTGTCATGCGTTCCGTTTTCTGTGGGCGCGGTGCTAACACCGCGCCTGACACAAAAGGAATGCTGAATGATCTTGTCGCATGATATCAGTCGCCGCGCTTTCGGCGCGATGGTGCTGGGCAGCACGGCCGCCGCTTGTGCGCCGCAAATCGACGATGCCATCGCCGAACCTGCCTTGCCAGCGCAGGAAGACTGGGTCGAAGGCTATGGCCCGATCCTTGACGCCGGTTACAACCTGCCGGGTATTCCTGCGCGTTACCTTGAAGGCGTGAACCGCCGGATCACGGGCCTTTATCAGGGCGAGGCGCCGCCAAATTCGCTTGATGTCGATCCCTATGCCAAGTTTCTCTATCATGTGAAGGCCGATGGCACCGCGACACGCTATCCCGTGGGCGTAGGGCGCGCGGGCCGCTCGATCCGGGGGCGCGCGGGCCGCTCGATCCGGGGGCGCGCGACCATGCAATTCATGCGCGCATGGCCCGGCTGGACGCCGACGCAGAACATGCTGCGCACCGAACCCGAGGTGTACGGCGATTTTCGGGCCGGTATCCCCGGCGGGTTGCGCAGCCCGCTGGGTGCGCGTGCGCTGTATCTGTTCCGAGGCGGGCGCGACACCTTCTACCGCATCCATGGCACCAATGACCTTCCGTCGATCGGCAATTCGGGGTCTGCGGGATGTATTCGCCTGTTCAATCAGGACATCATCCATCTGTACAACCAGATCACAGCGCCGATGCCTGTGCTGATCCGGTCGCCCGCTGAATCGCTGCGCGTCGATCCTGAGAATTACGACCGTGGCATGGAACTGCCGCCCACAATGATCGCTGCTGAGGAACTGATCGGCCCTGATGCCGAGGCGGCGAACCGCCCGCCCGATCTTGACGCATTGTCGCCGGGGATGATTTGACGCGCTACAGGCGGATCACATAATCCTTGATGGTCGTCTCGACGACCTCCCATGTTCCGGTGAAACCGGGGCGGATGATATAGCTGTCGCCTGTGGTCAGCATGATTGGGGCGTCGCCGTCGGGCGTGATGATGGATCTGCCCGCCGTCAGGCTGAAATATTCCCATTCGTCATAGTGGACCCGCCATTTGCCCGGCGTCGATTGCCAGATGCCGGCATAAAGCCCGTCTGCATCCTCGATATTCCACGTGGTGAACACCGGATCACCCGAAATCAGCCTTTCCGCGCTGGGGCGGCTGATCTCGGGGGTGATGCCATCTGCGGTGACCTGCGCGATGGTGGCTGGCATGTTGCGGCCCTTTCATGGCAAAACTGCCGCAGACTGGCTGGGTTTGGAACGCTGTGTCAAGAACCTGCAAAGCGCGTGATGATCCGGCAAAGGTATGAACCGCATGGGTAACATCATTGCAGACGGGCTGCTGTTGCCCATCCTGATCCTTGCGCTGCTGGGCTTTGGCGTGCCACGCTTGATGGCGCGGTTGCTGCCCGAAGGCGTGCCTGCCCTGCTGGCCAATGCGGTCCTGTCGGCGCTGGTGATGTGCATCCTGAGCGCGGTTTTCTTTTTCGGCCTTTATGTCTGGCAGGGCGTGCCTGCGCGGGACTTGCTGGCCAATGGGTTGAGGCAGACTCTGGTCACCTTTGGCGGTTTGGGCGTGATGGCGTCGATGATCTGGACACCGATCATGGTGCTGTCGGTTGCCGGTCTGCCGCGCAAATGGGTCCACAAAAAATGGTAATGGGCCGGGGCCATCTTGGTATTGACCAAAGCGGCATTACTTAACAACAGAGCGTGACAGGACGGGATAAAACGACATGGCCTTCATCAAGCTGGTGATTTTCGGGTTCATCGCATTGACGGTGATCTATTGGTCCATCGCGATCTATGCCCGGTCTGTGCGCAAGGAACGTCTTGAAAAATCCTTTGATGCCGCCAATCCGAGTAGTACCGACCGCGCCGCGCGCGATGCATTTGTCACGGCGGGCATGACAGCCTATAACGCGTCGGTCCGCCCGAAACTTCTCGGGCTGGTCTATGTGGTGCCGACAATTGTGATCGGGTCCATCATCTATTTGATTAACATGAACTGAGGATCGCCATGGCCCGCGTCAAATTCGTCTTTCGACTGCTGGTGCTGGCAGGGGTGGCGATGTTTCTGCATTATGTCCTGCCACAGCATGACGTGGTCAAAGTCACATCGACCGAGGTGATCCGCACAGATCTGGGGTCTTTCAACCGGATCTTCTTTGCCAGCGGGGACAGCGGGTCCGCGACACCCGACACCCGCGATTTGCGGTTGATCAATACGCAAAAGCAGAACACCTATATCTTGGGCTTCATCCAGCGCGACACATCGCGTGTCATGGTGTACCGCAACGAAGATACGGGTTGGATCTGGCCGCCCTATTTCAAGTTCAATTCCGCCGACCTGCAGGCCGAAGCCGCCAATCTGACCCGTGGTGACGCATGGGTCGTGGTCACGCATTATGGCTGGCGTAACCGCTGGCTCAGCATCTATCCGAACGCCGTGGGCCTGCGCGTGGTGGACAGCCCCGATGTGACGATCATCCCGTGGTTCAACATTGCCTTTTTCGTGTTCCTGCTGATCGCGGTCGTGTTCCTGCGCGCCATGTGGCGGCAGTTGTGGGAACGCGCGGTCGATCCGGTGATCGATGCCGCGACGCATCATATTGACGCGGCGCAGGCCGACCTGGCCGAACGCCGTGGCCGGTGGTTTGGGCGCAAATAGCTATTCGCCGTAGGGAATCCAGATATTCTTGACCTCGGTCGCCGCCGCCAGCCAGTCGCGCGCGGTGGGGGTGACAGCCGTGCCGTTGTTGACCCATGTCCGCTTGAGATTGCTGGCGCTGCCCTTTTCGATCAGGCCCGAAATATCCGCGCCCGAAAACGACCAGACGGCATCAATGTCCTGATGCTTGGCGGCATGGCCCGCCAGATCGGCATGATCGCCGGTCAGGATATTGACGACACCGGCCGGCAGGTCGGATGTCTCTAGGATCTGATAGATTTCCGCCACCATCAGCGGGAAGGGTCCGGAAGCGACCAAGGTCACGCGGTTGCCCATGCTGATCGCTGCGGCCATCGGTGTCACCAGCCCCAGCAGCGGGGTCGCATCCTCGCAGAAAACGGCAATATTGCCGACCGCTTCATGCATGGCGAGTGCCACGCCGCGGATCGGCACGCCGTGGACCTTGCCTTCGTATTTGTCGGCCCAGGCCGCAAAGGTGAACAGCGCGCGGATCGTCTGTTCCACTTCGGCCGTTCCGGATTTGCCGGTCAGGTCCTTGACGCGCTTGGCCAGTTCGTCTTCCCGCGCCGACAGGTTTTCCGCGATGTAATACAGGATCTGCGCGCGCAGATGGCCGGTGAATTTCGACCAGCCTTTCGCCGCATTCATCGCCTCGACCGCGTTGCGCAGGTCCTTGCGGTTCGCCTCGGCCACATGGCCCAACAATTTACTGCGCGGGCTGACCACCGCGCGCGAATAGCCGCCATCGGGCCGCGCCTGTTTGCCGCCGATATAGAGTTTGGCGGTCCGGTCCAGCGGGTCGGCGGGGCTGCCGTCACTGCTGGCAAAGGCCGCGATGCGCTTGATTGGCTTGGCGCTGGCGATAGGCCGCGTATAGCCTGCCAGCCCTTCCCAGCCGCCTTCGCGCCCGAACCCGGATTCGCGCACGCCGCCGAAACCGGCGGCGGCGTCCATCATATTGGTCCCATTGATCCACACGATCCCCGCCACCAGTTTCGGCGCGATATCGAGGGCTAGGTTGATATTCTCCGACCAGACCGAGGCCGCAAGGCCATAGCGCGTGTTATTGGCGATCTCGACCGCCTCACCCGGCGTGCGAAAGGTCGTCGCGACCAGCACGGGGCCAAAGATTTCCTCCTGCATCAGATGCGATGCGGGCGATAATCCGGTGATCAGGGTGGGGGGATAGAAACAGCCCTCCGGCGCTGTGGTCTGATAGGTCTCGCCTTCGGTATTGCCGCTGACCATCGCGGTGATCTGCGCCAGCTGCACCGGGTCGACAATCGCGCCGATGTCGATGCATTTGTCCAATGGATCGCCAATGCGCAGCCCGTCCATCCGCGCTTTCAGCTTGGCATAGAACCGATCCGCGATCCCTTCTTGCACCAACAGGCGCGATCCGGCGCAGCAGACCTGCCCCTGATTGAACCAGATCGCATCGACCAAGCCTTCTACAGCGCTATCCATATCGGCATCATCGAACACGATGTAAGGCGACTTGCCCCCCAGTTCGAGCGACAGCGCCTTGCCCGTCCCTGCCGTGGCTTGCCGGATCTTGCGGCCCACGTCTGTCGAACCGGTAAAGGCGATCTTGTCGACATCCGCCGCGACCAGCGCCGCCCCGGTTTCGCCGTCGCCCATGACGATGTTGACGACACCGGCAGGCACCCCCGCCTGCGTGCAGATATCGGCAAAGACCGTCGCGGTCAGCGGTGTATATTCGGCGGGTTTTAGCACCACGGTATTGCCCATCGCCAGCGCCGGCGCGATTTTCCACGCCAGCATCAGCAGCGGGAAATTCCACGGGATGATCTGGCCGCAGACGCCCAGCGCCTCGCGGTCGGGCAATTCGTCCTGCATCAACTGCGCAAATCCCGCGTGATGATAGAAATGCCGGATCGCCAGCGGCACGTCGATGTCGCGCGCCTCCCGGACCGGCTTGCCGTTATCCAGCGTTTCCATCACGGCAAGCAGGCGCGCATGTTTCTGCATCAGCCGCGCAATGGCATAGAGCACACGGGCGCGTTTGTGGCCGGATTTGGCCCAAGCGGGCTGCGCCTTGCACGCAGCGGCAACAGCGGCGGCGATATCATCGGCACTGCCTTTTGTGACACCGGCCAGCCTTTCGCCTGTCGCGGGGTTGGAGGTGGCGAAATCATCGCGCGCGGGCGTCCATTTGCCGCCGATGAAATGACCGACCAGATTGTCACGCGCGCTCAGCCAGGCCAGCGCCTCTGCCTTGCTCTCGGGGGCGGGGCCATAGTCCATCGTGGTAAAGATTTCCTTGATATTCATGGCGAAACCCCTGTCCTCGCTTTGTTCAAAATACTCAATCCCGCCCTAACCGATGGCATGCCGCCACTGGGCGGAATAGGCCCCGGTGACGTGATGGTCGAGTTGCCGTTCGATATCACCCAAAAGGCTGGACGCGCCAAAGCGGAACAGATCGGGCTGCAACCAGCGGTCGCCCAATTCGTCCTTGATCATCGACAGATACACCAGCGCGTCCTTGGCCTTGCTGATGCCACCAGCGGGCTTGTAGCCGACCATCACGCCGGTGCGGTCGTGGTAATCGCGGATCGCGCGGATCATGGTCAGGGTGACGGGCAGGGTCGCGTTGACGGGTTCCTTGCCGGTCGAGGTCTTGATGAAATCCGCCCCCGCCATCATGCAAACCAGACTGGCGCGCGCGACATTGCGCAGGGTGCCCAGCTCGCCCGTGGCAAGGATCGCCTTGACATGGGCATCGCCGCAGGCGGCGCGCATTTGCTGCATTTCATCATAAAGTGCCGTCCAGTTGCCGGTCAACACATGGCGGCGGCTGATGACGATGTCGATTTCCTGCGCGCCTGCGGCGACGCTTTCGCCGATCTCGGCAATGCGCAGGTGAAACGGCGACAGGCCCGCCGGAAAGCCGGTGCTGACAGCAGCAACCGGAATGCCAGAGCCTGCAAGCGCATCAACGGCTGTGGCGACCATGTCGTGATAGACGCAAACGGCCCCCGTGGTCAGACCCTGCATGCCAAGCGCGTCCAGAATATCGGCGCGTACCGGCTGGCGCGCCTTGGCACACAGGCGGCGCACGCGGCCCGCGCTATCGTCGCCCGACAGGGTGGTCAGGTCCATCAGGCTGACAGCCTTGCACAGCCACGCCGCCTGATAATCCTTTTTCACACTGCGCCGCCCCGGCAGGCTTGCTGCGCGCCGTTCGATGGCCGATGTATTGGCCTGCACCGCCGAGACCCAATCAAGGTCGAGTGGCGTGCCCGCGTTGCGGGCAAGGTGCAGTTGCGGCAGATGCGCGACAGCGGGCGGGGTCGTGGTTTGGTGCAAGGGGGCCTCCTGCATTGCCCGGGAAACGTGGCACTTTGCCGATGACTTGGCAAGTTTTGACCAATTGGTCAAACACTATGATGGCTGGACGACCTGACGTTGCAGTTTCTGGCGGTATTGCAGTGGTGTGTCGCCATAGGCGGCGCGGAACAGCTTGTGGAAATGCGACATGTTCGGGATGCCGCAATCTGCGGCGATCTGGCCCACGGTTTCGGCGTCGGTGGTCAGCGCGCGGGCGGCATGGTCCATGCGGATACGGTTGATGTAATCGGACGGCGTCATGCCGAAATGCTTGCGCATGCTGCGGCTCACATGCGGATGCGCCTTGCCGGTCAGTGCGACCAGCCCCGTGGCGCCATCACGGAACACAGATGGATCGCGCGCGGCGCGGCAGGCGCGGATCAGCCAGTCGGGGGCATCGGCGGGATAGATGTCTGTGGTCAGTTCGGCGCAGAGTGGCAGGAGAAACGCCTCGGCTGCGATGGTGTCGCAGCGGCTGCGTTCCAGTTGCACGGCGGCATGGTTGAGTGCGGCCAGTTCGCGCATGTCGCGGTGGTGCTGCGCGATGCCTTTGCCGGACCAGAACAGATGGCCCGCCAACGACGGATGCCGGTCCGCCAGCGCCTTGACCAGTGCCGGATGCAGGCAGAGCGAGACAACCAGCGCATGTTCGCCGCGCCCTTGCAGCGCATGGGTCTGGCCGGGGCTGAGAAACACGACGCTGCCTTCGGCCAGCGTTTGCGTGCCTTCGGGCAGGTGGTGGCGGACCTTGCCATTCTGCACCCAGAACACTTCGTAAAAATCATGTCCATGCAGCGCGCGCGGGCGCTCTGCCGTCAAGGTGGCCCTTGTCAGGTGGACCTGCGCATTGGCGCGCAGAATATCGGCATGGCGCAGGATGGCGTTCATGGTGACAAACTAGCACAGGCTTTTCTGCGGCGCAGCATGAATTCTCGGCTGGATCTGCGCGTGACAAGGGCATCTGCGCGGTTTATGTCGCTGCCCAGACAGCAAGGGGGCCTGCGCCATGAGTTTCGACCGTTCCATCAAGATCGCGCCGTCGATCCTGTCGGCTGATTTCGCCAATTTCGGCGCGGAATGTCGCGCAATCGAGGCGCAGGGCGCCGATTGGGTCCATGTCGATGTGATGGACGGGCATTTCGTGCCAAATATCACCTTTGGCCCCGCGACCTGTGCCGCGATCCGGCCCCATATCAAGGGCGTGATGGATGTGCATCTGATGATCGCCCCTGTCGACCCCTATATCGAGGCCTTTGCCAAGGCCGGTGCCGATATCATCACCGCCCATGTCGAGGCGGGACACCATATCCACCGCACGATGCAGGCGATCCGCGGCGCGGGGGCCAAGGCCGGTGTGGCCTTGAACCCCGCAACGCCCGCCGCCGCCGTGGAATATCTGCTCGACATGGTCGATCTGGTCTGCGTGATGACGGTGAACCCCGGCTTTGGTGGGCAGAAGTTCATTCATAGTCAGGTGGACAAGGTCCGACAGCTGCGCGCGATGATCGGTGATCGGCCCATCCATATCGAGATCGATGGCGGTGTTGATCCCACGACTGCGCCGCTGGTGGCTTCGGCAGGGGCTGATGTCTTGGTCGCAGGGTCGGCGGTGTTCCGCGGCGGGTCAGTCAGCGATCCGGCTCCTTATGGTGCCAATATCCGCGCGATCCGTGACGCGGCAAGGGCGTAGGGGGCCGCCGCCCCCGCCCTGCGGGCTCCCCCGCGGATGTTTTTACTCTGAAGAAAGGCCCGCGCGGTACCATGTGGCGAGCGTTGTGCGGTCTTCTGGCGGCAGGCCGGTGATGTTGGCGGGCGGCATCGCGTGGCTGATCCCCGATTGCAGATAGATCGCGCGGGCGTGGTGGGCGATATCGGCTTCGGTTTCCAGAAACACGCCCTTGGGCGCCCATTGCATGTTGCCCCAGACCGGTTCGCGTGCGTGGCACATCGAACAGCGCCCGATCACGATGTCATGCGCCTCTTCGAACCCCGCGGCACTGGCGAAACGCTGCTCGTAAGGGGTGAGCGCGCGCGCCTCGGCGTCTTCATAGGTGTCGTGGCCGGGGAAGGTCGACAGCCATGCGATCACGATGAAAAGCATGACCGTGACCGCCCATGTCCATGTGGGCTTGCCTTTGCGCGCATGCATGGAGTTGAAATAATGCCGGATGGTGACGCCCATCAGGAACACCAGTGCCGCGATGATCCACGCGTATTGCGTCCCGAAGGCCAGCGGATAATGGTTCGACAGCATCAGGAAGATCACGGGCAGCGTCAGGTAGTTGTTATGGGTCGATCGCAGTTTCGCGATCTTGCCGTATTTCGGATCGGGTTTGCGCCCCGCCTTGAGATCGGCGACCACGATCCGCTGGTTGGGCATGATGATGACGAACACATTGGCCGTCATGATCGTTGCGGTGAAGGCGCCCAGATGCAGCAGGGCCGCACGCCCCGTGAAAACCTGATTATACCCCCAGGACATCACCACCAGCAGCGCGAAAAGCAGCAGCATCAGTACCGTCGGCTTTTCGCCTAAGGGGGATTTACACAACAAGTCATAGATCAGCCAGCCTATGCCCAGTGACGCGGCAGAGATCACGACGCCTTGCCAGATAGCAAGATCCGCCTTGGCAGGGTCGATCAGGTACAATTCTGCCCCGACCCAATAGACGACCGCCAGCAGGGCCGCCCCCGAAAGCCATGTCGCATAGCTTTCCCATTTGAACCAGGTCAGATGGTCGGGCATCGCATCAGGGGCCACGAGGTACTTTTGGATGTGATAGAAGCCCCCGCCATGGACCTGCCATTCCTCGCCATCAGCCGGGCCTTGGATGTTGCGGTTCAGGCCCAGATCAAGCGCGATGAAATAGAACGACGATCCGATCCAGGCGATAGCCGTGATCACATGCAGCCAGCGCACGGCAAAGGCCAGCCATTCCCACAAGATCGCCACATCATACATCTGTCGGTTCCTCTTTACGTTAGCACCCGATCTTGTCGCCTTGGCTGCGCCTGCGCCAGCGGAAAATTACGGCGGGTGCTGCGCGTGGTGATACGGGCTTGCAAAACGGCCCAAAGCTCCGGCACAAAGTCTGTGGACGACCCCAGGAGACCACAGGTGCAACGCTATCCCCGCGACATGACCGGCCATGGTGCCGAACCGCCCGCCGCAGACTGGCCGGGTGATGCGCGCATCGCCGTGCAGATCGTCCTGAACTACGAGGAAGGCGGCGAAAACAACATCCTGCACGGCGATGCCGCGTCAGAGGCGTTTTTGTCCGAGATCGTGGGCGCCGCCGCCTGGCCCGGCCAGCGGCATTGGAACATGGAAAGCATCTATGAATATGGCGCGCGCGCAGGGTTCTGGCGCTTGCACCGGATGCTGGCCTGTCTGCCGGTCACGGTTTACGGGATCGCCACCGCGCTGGCCCGTGCGCCTGAACAGGTCGCCGCGATGCAGGATGCAGGTTGGGAAATCGCCAGCCATGGGCTGAAATGGATCGACTACAAGGACGCCCCCGAGGATGTCGAACGCGCCGATATGATTGAGGCGATCCGCTTGCACACCGAGGTCACCGGCACCCCGCCGCGTGGCTGGTACACGGGCCGCTGTTCGGTCAATACTGTGCGCCTTGCCGCCGAGACTGGGCAATTTTCCTATGTCGCCGACAGCTATGCTGATGATCTGCCCTATTGGGTGGAAATCGGGCGGCATGACCAGCTGATCGTTCCCTATACGCTCGATGCCAATGATATGCGGTTCGCTACGCCGCAGGGGTTTAACGCGGGCGCGCAGTTTCTGGATTACCTTAAGGCCAGTTTCGATACGCTTTACCGGGAAGGCGGGCGGATGATGTCGATCGGCTTGCACTGTCGCCTGATCGGCAGGCCCGGGCGGGCCGAGGCGCTGCGCCAGTTTATCGATTACGCACAGGCGCATGATGGTGTGTGGTTCGCCACCCGCGCCCAGATCGCGGACCATTGGGCGGCGCAGCATCCGCATCAGCGCATCGCCCGTCCATCGCAGATGGACCGTGATGCCTTTGTTGCGACCTATGGCGGCGTGTTCGAACATTCGCCATGGATCGCCGCAGGCGCGCATGGGCTGGAACTCGGGCCTGCGCATGACACGGCCCTTGGCCTGCACAATGCGCTGTGCCGTGTATTCCGGTCGGCAGGGGATGATGCACGGCTTGGCGTGCTGAACGCGCATCCTGATCTCGCGGGCAAACTGGCCGCTGCCAAACGGCTCACCCCCGACAGCACGGCCGAACAGGCGAGCGCGGGGCTCGATGCGCTGACAGATGCCGAACGCGCGGCGTTTCAGGCGCAGAACGCGGCCTATCTGGACCGGTTCGGCTTTCCATTCATCATCGCGGTGCGCGATCATGACAAGGCGGGGATCATGGCGGCCTTTGACGCGCGGTTTCAGAACGACCGCGCGACTGAACTGGCCGAGGCGTGCCGTCAGGTCGAACGGATCGCGCTGCACCGGCTGCGCGCGATGTTGCCGCGATGAAAGATATCCGCGCGCGTCCCCTGACCGCCGCCGCCTTCGCCCCCTTCGGCGATGTGCTGAATTGCGACGGTGCGCCTGACCGGATCATCAACGCAGGGCTTTGCGGGCGGTTTCACGACCGCGCGCAGGTGGATGTGGGCGATGGGCGCGTGGGCATCAGCTTGTTCCGGTCGGAGTTGCGCCGCTTGCCCTATCAGATCGACCTGATCGAACGGCACCCGCTTGGATCACAGGCCTTTATCCCGATGAGCATGGACAGCTTTCTGGTGGTGGTGGCCGGCGACGACCTCGTGCCGCAGGCTTTTGTCACGGCGCCGGGCGAAGGGATCAACTTCCACCGTGGCACATGGCATGGTGTGCTGACGCCGCTGTCCGGGCCGGGGCTGTTCGCGGTGATCGACCGGATCGGCGACGGGGCCAATCTGGAAGAACACCATTTTGCCACAGCTTACCGGATCACCGCCTAGAATTCGACGATTGTCGCAACACCTTTGGCCACCGCCAAATCCACGACGGCAGAGGCCACCGCCAGATCCTGCAAGCCGACGCCGGTGCCGTCAAAAACCGTGATTTCGTCGGTGCTGGTGCGGCCCGGATGGGTGCCGTTGACGACCGCGCCCATCTCGTGAATTGCGTCCTGCGTGATCAGGCCCGCTGCAATCGCATGCTGCGCCTCGCCGATGGTCACGGCTTGCGCAATCTCGTCGGTAAAGACCGTGGCGCGGGCAAGCACCGCCGCTTCCAGTTCCTGCTTGCCCTTCGTGTCTGTGCCCATACAGGCGATATGCGTGCCGGGGCGGACATGGGCATCCAGCAGTGATGGCGCAAAGGCCGAGGTGATCGAGATGATGACATCTGCCTCTGCCCCGAGCTGCGCAAGACTGACCGCCTCGAAGGGGATACCAAGCTCTGCCGCGACCGCTGCCAGACGCTGGAGCATGTCGGGGTGGTAGTTCCAGCCGATGATCTTGTCAAAACTGCGCTGCTCCACCGCGGCGCGCAGCTGGAAAACCGATTGATGGCCCGCGCCGATCATGCCCAGCACGCTTGCATCCTTGCGGGCCAGATGGTTGATCGACACCGCCGATGCGGCCGCAGTGCGCAGCGCGGTCAAAAGATTGCCACCCACGATGGCGCGGCATTTGCCGGTATCGGCATCGAACAAAAACACGGTGGACTGGTGGTTGGTCAGTCCATTTGCTTCGTTCCCGGGCCAGTAGCCGCCCGATTTAAGCCCAAGCGCCAACCCGTCACGATCAAACCCCGATTTGAACCCGTAGAGCGCATCGGCATGACCGATCGCTTCCCGTATCACCGGGAAGTTATAGGCGCGGCCGCTGGACATGGACGCGAACACCTGCTCCACCGCGCGATAGGCATCCGCACGTGTCATCAGACCTGCGATCTCTTTTTCGGGAACGATGATCATCCTGCACCTCATGCGCCGGGGCACTGTTGCGGCCCCGACTTCTTTTTTCCAAAAATACTCCCCGCCGGGAGGCGGCCTACGTTAGTAGGCCTTCCCCCGCGCGGAAACAGGCCAAACCACTTCGACCTTGCCACCGCGCACACCGACATACCAGTCGTGGACGTTGCAGGTCGGGTCGCAATGGCCGGGGACCAGTTTCAGCTTGTCATTGACCTTCAGCACACCGCCCGGGTCGGCAACAACGCCGTGTTCATCCGAACATTTGACATAAGTCACATCATCGCGGCCATAGATCAGCGGCAGGCCGCTGTCGACGGATTGTACCTTCAGACCCGCATCGACGATGGCCTTGTCCGCCTTGGCGTGGCTCATCACCGAGGTCAGGATGAACAGCGCATTTTCCCATTCGCCCTTGTCGATCCGCTTGCCATCCTTGTCGAGGATGCGGCCATAGTCGGCATCCATGAAGGCATAGGACCCGCATTGCAATTCGTTGAACACGCCTGACGCGCTTTCGAAATAATAAGACCCGGTGCCGCCGCCGCCGACGATATCGGACTCGATGCCTTCGGCTTTCAGCAGATCCAGCGTTTCGCGGACCTGTTCGATAGCTATTTGCGTCTTGGTCTGTCGCTCGGCATAGCTGTCCAGATGCTGCATCGCGCCCTGATAGGCTTGGATGCCCGCATATTTCAGGCCGGGTGCAGCGTTGATCGCCTTTGCCAGCACAACGACCGGTGCGCCATATTGGACACCGCAACGGCCGGCGCCAACGTCGATTTCTACCAGACATTCGATTTGTGTGCCGTGCTTCTGGGCCGCTGCCGACAGATCGGCGATATTGGCAATGTCATCCACACAGCAGATCGCGCGCGCACCCAGCTTCGGAATTCGCGCGAGACGGTCGATCTTGGCGGGATGGCGGACCTGGTTGCTGACCAGCACATCCTTGATGCCACCACGGGCAAAGACTTCGGCCTCGGACACTTTCTGGCAGCAGACGCCGACCGACCCGCCCAGTTTTTCCTGCAACAAGGCGACATCGACGGATTTGTGCATCTTGCCGTGGACACGGTGGCGCATTCCGTGGGATTTGGCAAAATCGCCCATCTTCTTGATATTGCGTTCCAGCGCGTCCAGGTCAAGGACCAGACAAGGGGTCTGGATATCGGCTTCGTCCATGCCGGGCAGGGCGGGGATGTCATATCCGACATCAAGGTTCTTCAGGCTGCTCATATCGTTCATGTGGTGCTCCCTTCGCCTTGCATCCAAGGCAGTTTATCCAGATCGACATTGCCGCCAGTGATGATGACACCAATGCGCTTGCCTTTGAAAAAATCGCGGTTCTTGATGATCGTGGCCAGAGGCACAGCACAGCTGGGTTCGATCACGATCTTCATGCGTTCCCAGGTCAGCTTCATCGCGGCGATGATTTCCGCCTCTGTCGCGGTGAAAATATCCGTCACATGGTTGCTGACGAAATGCCATGTCAGGTCTTTCAGCGGCACTTTCAGACCATCGGCAACCGTCACTGGCGCATCGTCGGCGATGATATGGCCTGCCCTGAAACTGCGATAGGCGTCATCGGCCTGTTCGGGTTCAGACGCGATGATCTGCACCTCGGGCGCGATATGCGACAGGGTCAGGCAGGTGCCGGAAATCATCCCGCCGCCGCCGATGGGGGCGACCATCATGTCCAGCCCGTCGGTCTGTTCCATGAATTCGCGGCTGCATGTGCCCTGGCCCGCGATCACGCGCGGATCGTTATAGGGATGCACGAAATCGCCACCCGTTCGGGCCTGCACCTGCGCGAACACCTCTTCGCGCGATGTGGTTGATGGCTCGCATTCCGTGATGATCCCGCCATAGCCGCGCACGGCGGCCTTTTTCGCGTCAGGTGCTGTGCGCGGCATGACGACATGGCAGGGGATACCCCTGCGCCCTGCGGCATAGGACAACGACAGCGCGTGGTTGCCCGATGAATGGGTGCAGACGCCACGGGCCGCATCGGCATCTGACAGGCCGAACACGGCGTTCGACGCCCCGCGCACCTTGAACGCACCGGCCTTTTGAAAATTCTCGCATTTGAAGACCAGTTGCGCGCCGATCAGATCGTCCAGATAGCTGGATGTCAGGACCGGCGTGCGGTGGATATGGGGTGCGATCCGGTCGTGCGCGGCGATCACGTCGTCATAGGTCGGGATATACATATCGAGGTCTTTCATCACGCTGCGTCCTTGAGAGCCTGCCCGGTCGTGCGGCGATAATGGTCTTGCGCCGCCGCCACGCCCGAGCCGAGTTTGATATCCAGCCCCAGATCGACCATGCACATTTCCGCCGTGGCGATACCGGACAGCGCCATCACATCTGTCATGCTGCCCAAATGGCCGATGCGGAACACCTTGCCTGCAACTTCGCCCAGCCCCGTCCCGAAGGCCACACCATAAGCGCTGGCGGCATGGTTGACGATTTCGGTGGCGTTGAAGCCTGCGGGCGTTCTGATCGCGCTGACAGTGTCGGAATAAAGATCTGGTGTCGCGGCGCATAATTCGAGCCCCCACGCTTGGACTGCCGCACGGATACCGCTGGCGATCCGGGTATGACGGGCAAAGACATTGTCCAACCCTTCGCGCAGCAGCATGTCAGAGGCCAGCAGAAGGCCGTTCATCAAGCCCACGGGCGGGGTATAGGGAAAGGCGCTGTTGTCATAGCCTTTGGCCATATCGTTCACGTCAAAGAACGTGCGCGGCAGCCGGCCCGTTTTGGTCGCGGCCATCGCCTTGGTGCTGAAGCCAAGGATCGCCAGACCCGCGGGCAGCATGAACCCCTTTTGCGAGCCCGTCACGGCAATGTCGACGCCCCAGGTGTCAAAGCGGAAGTCCATCGACCCGATGGAACTGACCCCATCAACGAACAAAAGGGCGGGGTGATCCGCCGCATCCAGTGCGGCGCGCACGGCGGCGATGTCGGATTTGACGCCAGTCGCTGTCTCATTGTGCGTAGCCAGTACTGCCTTGATCTTGTGGCCCTTGTCGGCAGCCAGCGCTTCTGCATAACGGTTGGCAGGCAGGCCGTGACCCCATGGGGTTTCCACGATCTGCACATCCAGCCCGTGCCGCTGGCACATGTCGATCCAGCGGTGGCTGAACATGCCATTGCGCGCGGCCAGCACGGTATCACCGGCCGACAGGGTGTTGGTGATCGCCGTTTCCCAGCCGCCAGTGCCGGTCGATGGAAAGATGAATACTTCTGCATTCGCGGATTTCAGCACCTTTTGCACATTGGCGCGGGCAGGGTGCAGGATCTGGCCGAACAAGGGCGACCGGTGGTCGATCGTCGGCATGTCGCAGGCCTTGCGGATCGATTCTGGCATGTTTGTCGGGCCGGGGATGAAAACCGGATTCTGAAAGCTCATCGCCTATCCTCCATTAGGGTTGCCTAGCTTGTGGCAGAGCCTGCCCTGCGGCTCAATTTTTTTGAAAAACGGCTGTCTGGCCGCGTGTTTCGTAGAAAAACAAGCGTTGCCATGCGGTTACGTTTTTCATATGATGAAAATATATTTCAGAAAGTTTCGCACTTGCAGCATGATACCCGCAAAACCCGTGGTCGCCCCAAGGCATGGGACGACAAGGCAGCGCAGAATACGGTCAAATCACTGGACCGCGCGCTGGAGGTATTGATCGCGCTGGGCGAGATGCAGGGCGGCACCCTGTCGGAAATCGCCACCAACCTGCACCAGTCGCCCGCGACGGTCTATCGCGTGCTGACCACGTTCCAAGGACGCGGTTTTGTCGATTTCGACCGGCATGCGCAGGTCTGGTCCATCGGGGCGGCCGCATTCTTGACCGGATCGCAATTCCTGCGCCGCACGTCACTTGTCGAACGCGCCCGCCCCATCATGCGCGACCTGATGGAGGCGACGGGAGAGACTGCCAATCTGGGCATCGAACGCGATGGCAAGGTGCTGTTTCTAGGGCAGGTGGAAACCCATGCGACGATCCGCGCGTTTTTTCCGCCCGGCACGGTGTCGGCGATGCATGCGTCCGGCATTGGCAAGGCGCTGCTGGCGCATATGGATGATGCGCGTCAGCGGCGGGTTCTGGCAGCAGGCAAGCTGGAACAATTCACGCCGCATACGCTGACCGACCCGGAGGCGATGATCGCTGATCTGCATGCGGCCCACGCGCGCGGCTATGCCTTTGATGGCGAGGAACGCAATTTGGGCATGCGCTGTATCGCAGCGACCGTGCATGACGTGTCGGGCGATGCCGTGGCGGGCTTGTCGGTCTCAGGCCCCACCAGCCGCATCACCGATGACAAGATCGCCCCATTGGCCCATGCCGTGACAGAGGCTGCGGCCCGCTTGACTGCGGCCATCGGCGGCGCGCCGCGCTAGGCAGCAAACCAATGCCGCGTGCGGTTGGCGAACCGGACAAGGGTCAGCATCACCGGCACTTCGACCAGCACACCGACGACGGTGACAAGTGCTGCGATGGAATTCAGGCCAAAAAGCCCGATGGCGACCGCCACGGCCAGTTCAAAGAAATTCGACGTCCCGATCAACGCGCAGGGGGCGGCCACATTATGCGGCACGCGCCACGCCTTGGCCGCCCAATAGGCCAGACCGAACATGCCGTAAGACTGGATCAGCAAAGGCACCGCGATCAGCGCGATGATGAAAGGCTGTGACAGGATCACCTCGCCCTGAAAGCCAAACAGCAACACGACGGTTGCCAAAAGGCCGATGATCGAAAAGGGTTTCACTTTGGCGGTAAAGCCAGCGACGACACTTTCCGCATCACTGCGCCCGCGCGTCAGCCAGACCCGCGTCAGGATACCCGCCGCCAGCGGGATCACGACGTAAAGGACGACCGACAGCACCAGCGTTTCCCATGGCACGCTGATATCGGTCACGCCCAATAGCAGCGCCACGATGGGCGCATAGGCAAAGACCATGATCGCGTCGTTCAGCGATACTTGGGCCAGTGTGTAATTCGGATCGCCCTTGGTTAGTTGTGACCAGACGAACACCATTGCCGTGCAAGGCGCCGCCCCCAGCAGAATCAGCCCCGCGATATATTGGCCCGATGTGCCGGGGTCGATGAATGGGGCAAAGAGATAGTCGAAGAACACCACACCCAGCAGCGCCATCGTGAACGGCTTGATCAACCAGTTCACCACCAGCGTGATGATCATGCCCTTGGGCCGTTCATGTACCCGCGCCAGTGATGCAAAATCGACCGCCACCATCATCGGATAGACCATCGCCCAGATCAGGACGGCGACCACGAAATTGACCGATCCGTATGAAAGCGATGCCAGAAAGCTGACGACCTCGGGGCCGACTTGTCCCAGCGCGATCCCGATAATGATCGCAAGCGCCACCCAAACTGACAGGAACCGTTCGAATGATGGCATCGGATCAACCCATTTGCTGCGCAGAAAGCCCAGCGATAGATGGCCCGCCACGCTGCGTCAACCAAGCCGCAGACAGCGAGTCGCGCATCCATCTGGCGGCCTGTTTCTGCATTGCAGCATAAAAATTGTGCAGTCGCCGCATTTTCTGTCCGATTAAGCGGCAGAACCTTCCTGCGCCGCCCGATCCGGCAGGCCCCGATTGCAAGCCTGCCGCTGGCATCGAATGCTGAGGTCACGAAATCTTAACAAAGCATGCCCGGCGGGCCGATCCTCCCAGACCTGACGCCGGGCATGCGCAACATCTCTGCTGCTGTCCGAGGATATGGATTGAACGACACATTTTTCAAACCGGTTTGTCCTGTGGTCTGCGGCGCAACCTCAGGAGCCAATTTTTCATGATGAAAAAGACTTTACTTGCGGCAGCCGCTGTGACCGCGCTGTCCACCGCGGCCAATGCACAGGCCGCATGCCCGATCAAGGTGGGTGTGCTGCACTCGCTATCAGGCAGCATGGCAATTTCCGAAACCACCCTGCGCGACGTGATGCAGATGCTGGTTGCCGAACAGAACGCCAAGGGCGGTGTGCTGGGCTGCGAATTGGAAGCGGTGGTCGTCGACCCTGCCTCTGACTGGCCCTTGTTCGCCGAACTGACCCGCCAGTTGTTGACCGTGGACGAGGTCGATGTGATCTTTGGCGCATGGACATCGGTTAGCCGCAAGGCATTGCTGCCGGTGCTTGAAGAACTCAATGGTCTGTTCTTCTATCCGGTGCAATATGAAGGGCAGGAAAGCTCGCGCAACGTGTTCTACACCGGTGCAGCGCCAAACCAGCAGGCGATCCCTGCTGTGGATTATTTCATCGACGAACTGGGCGTGGAAAGCTTTGCCTTGTTGGGTACAGATTACGTCTATCCGCGCACCACGAACGCCATTCTTGAATCCTATCTGCTGTCGAAAGGCATCGCGCCCGAAGATATCTTCGTCAACTACACCCCCTTTGGTCATGCCGATTGGTCCACGATCGTGTCGGACGTCGTGGCATTGGGCGCAGGCGGCAAACAAGTCGGCGTGATTTCCACGATCAATGGTGACGCGAACGTGGGCTTTTACACCGAACTGGCCGCCCAAGGCGTCAGCGCCGATGATATCCCCGTCGTCGCCTTTTCGGTGGGTGAAGAGGAATTGTCGGGTCTCGACACATCCCGTCTGGTGGGCCATCTGGCGGCGTGGAACTATTTCATGTCCGCTGATACGCCCGAAAACGAATCCTTCATCACCGCATGGCATGATTTCATCGGCAGCACCGACCGCGTGACCAACGACCCGATGGAAGCGCACTACATCGGCTTTAACATGTGGGTGAACGCGGTCGAAGCGGCCGGCACCACCGATGTCGATGCCGTGCGCGAGGCGATGTGGGGGCAGGAATTTCCGAACCTGACCGGCGGCATGGCTGTGATGAACGCCAATCATCACTTGTCCAAGCCCGTGCTGATCGGTGAAATCCGCGCCGATGGCCAGTTCGACATCATCAGCCAGACAACCGAAGTCGCGGGCGAGGCATGGTCGCCCTTCCTGACCGAAAGCGCGACCTGGACCAGTGACTGGAAGGAACTGGGATGCGGGATGTATGACACTGCGACCAGCACCTGCGTGCAGCTGACCTCGAACTACTAAGGCAGTGGGGGCGCGTGACTTGCGCGCCCCCGACCTTTTCCCGATTTGAAAGATTGTTTGATGCTGCGTTATCTTTGCGCCTTTGCCCTGTTGTGGCCGCTGCTTGTTGGCCCCGCCATGGCGCAGGATGCGTCGGCCACACTGTTGCAGGATGTGCTGCAAACCGTGCAGGCCGATGTCGCAAGCCCGTCGCGCTCGACTGTGCCTGTCGTGCTGCGCGCCTTGTTGGCGGCGGATGCTCCCGGCACGGTTGATTTTCTGCGGGCATGGTCCGACCGCGAAGTTTACGAACGGCCTGACGACGGTTTGTTCTTTTACGCGACGCCCGCTGGGGGCGACCTGACCCTGATCGACATCGATACTGGCGCGCAGATCGCGACCGTCGGCACCCGCGATGTGAACCAGATAAGGCCAAACGCCGGTGTGCGCCGCGAAATCGGCGCGGCTTTGGTCGCGTTCGAGCTGATGCATCCCGATCCTGAACGCCGGATCGCGGCCCTTGATGCCGCAGCCCGCAGCCCTGACCCTGACCAGATCGCCGCCATCCGGGCCGCCCGCGCGACCGAGGCTGACCCCGCCATCGCCGTCCGAATGGACCGGCTGATCGCGCTGCTGGTCGCGCGTTTTGATCCCGACAGCAGCGCGCGCATTGCCGCGATTGACGCGCTGCGCGGGGATGTCAGCACGCCCGCGCGCTCTGTTCTGAACCAGTTGCTGCAAACCCGCGCCGATTTCGCCCCGACCCTGCCCGCGGATGTGAACGTGGCCTCGGTCAAGACGCCCGGCGAAGATATCACCCTTGCCGCCGCTTACGGGGTGCTTGTCACCGCCGGCCTTGCCCTTGCCGCACCGGGGCGCAATGCGATCCGCGACGCTTTGCGCGCTAATGTCACAGATGGCACGGTGGGCGGTGTGCCTGTCCATCAGCTGAACACTGAAGCAAGCCGGATCATCGCCTATCAGGCGCTGCAGGATGCAGGCACGGTGCCGCCCTTGGTGACGCAGGCGGACATGGAGGCGGCTGTCGCGCAATATGTGTTCTTCGAGGCCTATCTTGAACCTGATTCCGCCGTGACCGATGCTGCGCGCGCGGCACAGGACAGCACCACGACCAAGGTCGCGCTGTTCCAGTTCCTGAGCCTGAGCTTTGACGCGCTGTCGCTGGCCTCGATCTTTTTTCTTGCCGCCATCGGGCTTGCGATCACCTTTGGCGTGATGCGGGTCATCAACATGGCACATGGCGAATTCATCATGATGGGCGCCTATACCGGCTATGTGGTGCAAACGATCATCCCTGATTACACCGCGTCATTGGCCGTGGCGTTGCCGCTGGCTTTTGCGGTGACCTTCCTTGCCGGTGTGGTGATGGAACGGCTGGTGATCCGGCATCTGTACACGCGGCCTTTGGAAACCTTGCTGGCGACGTTCGGGATTTCGATAGCCTTGCAGCAACTAGCCAAGAATATTTTTGGCACGCAGGCCCGCCCTGTCACAGCCCCTGACTGGCTGGCGGGGGCGATTCAGATCAATGATCTGGTATCGGTCGCTGCCGTGCGTGTCGGCATTTTCTTCTTGGCGGCGATGTTTCTGTTGCTGCTCCTCTACATTCTCAACCGCACGCGGCTGGGGTTGGAGGTCCGTGCCGTCACGCAGAACCCCGGCATGGCCGCGAGCATGGGCATCAACCCCGATCGGATCAACATGCTGACCTTTGGCCTTGGGTCGGGCATCGCCGGTGTGGCGGGTGTCGCCATCGGGCTGGTGGCCCAAGTTACGTCCGAAATGGGGGCCAATTACATCGTGCAAAGCTTTATGACCGTCGTTGTGGGCGGTGTCGGGTCGGTGTTCGGCACGCTGGCGGGGGCGGCGCTGATCGGGTCGCTGCAAAAGGGGATCGAATGGTTCAACCCTGCCAATACGCTGGCCGCGCAGACCTATATGGTGCTGTTCATCATCCTGTTCATCCAGTTCCGGCCCAAAGGCATCGTCGCCCTCAAGGGTCGCGCGGCGGGGGATTGAGCCGATGACGATGGACACCACCGCCCCCGCGCAGGCCGCCACGCCAAACCGCAGCTTTCTGCGCGATAACCCGTCGGTCCTGTGGTTCATGGGGCTGCTGGGTCTGTTCACGGTGATCGTGACAATCCTGTCCGAAGGCATGGGCGCGGGCGTGATGTCCACCAACATGGTCAAGATCCTCGGCATGACCCTGTGCCTGTGCCTGATCGCCATCGCGATGGATGTGGTCTGGGGCTATTGCGGTATCCTGAGCCTTGGGCATTTCGCGTTTTTCGGGCTGGGCGGTTACGCCATCGGCATGTGGCTGATGTATGCGCGCACCGAAATCGTGATCCGTGACAATCTGGCCCAAGGGGCGATCCCCGCGACCGAAACGGAAGTCGCCGAAGCCGTCGCCAGCCAGATTTTCGGCGTTGTCGGCAGTTCTGACCTGCCGCTGATCTGGACCTTTGCCGGATCATTACCCGCGCAGCTGGCGCTGGTCGTGCTGGTGCCGGGTCTGCTGGCGCTGGTGTTCGGCTGGCTGGCGTTCCGCAGCCGGGTGACAGGCGTGTACCTGTCGATCCTGACGCAAGCGATGACATTGGCGCTGTCGCTCTATCTGTTCCAGAACGACACGGGCCTGCGCGGCAACAACGGGCTGTCGGGGTTGCAGAACATCCCCGGTGCGCTCGACGTGCCGCAGGCGGTGATCTCGGTCTGGTTCTTCTGGGCATCGGCACTGGCGCTGGGCTTGGGCTATCTGCTGTTCGCTTGGGTGGTGTCGGGCAAGTTCGGCTCCGTGATCCGCGCGATCCGCGATAACGAAGCGCGGGTGCGGTTCCTTGGCTATAACGTCGAAAGCTACAAGCTGTTCGTTTTCACGATCACCGCTGTGGTGGCGGGGATCGCAGGCGCGCTTTATTATCCGCAGGCGGGGATCATCAACCCCGCCCAGATCGCGCCCATCGCGTCGATCTATCTGGCGGTCTGGGTCGCCATCGGGGGCAGGGGGCGGCTTTATGGCGCGGTGATCGGGGCGGCCTTCGTGTCGCTGCTGTCAAGCTGGCTGACAGGCGGCGGCGCGCCCAATATCGCACTCGGACCCGTCCGCATCATCTGGACCGATTGGTGGCTGGTGCTGCTGGGCCTTGGGTTCGTGGCCGTCACGCTGTTCTTTCCCAAGGGCATTGGCGGATTGTTCGATTATCTGGTGAGGAAACAACCATGACCCTGCTGGAAGTCTCGGGCGTGTCGGTCACCTTTGACGGGTTCCGCGCGATCAACAACCTGTCGATTGCGATAGGCGAGCCGGAATTGCGCGCCGTGATCGGGCCGAATGGCGCGGGCAAGACGACATTCATGGATATCGTCACCGGCAAAACGCGGCCTGACACGGGTCGCGTGTTGTGGGGCGAGATGTCCACCGATCTGGTCAAACTGTCCGAAAGCCAGATCGCGAAGGCGGGGATCGGGCGTAAGTTCCAGAAACCCACTGTGTTCGAGGATCAGACCGTCCGCGCCAACCTGTCGATGGCCCTGAAAAACAAGCGCGGCCCGTTCGCGGTCTTGTCATGGAAAGCTACGCCCACAGATCATGCATGGATCGTTGAGCTGGCCGAGGAGGTTGGGTTGGCCGACCGTCTTGACCACCGCGCTGGCGATCTGAGCCATGGGCAGAAACAATGGCTGGAAATCGGGATGCTGCTGGCGCAGGACCCGCGTCTGTTGCTGGTCGATGAACCCGCCGCTGGCATGACGCCGGCGGAACGCGAACACACGACAGACCTGTTGAAACGTGCGGCACAGACGCGGGCGGTGGTGGTGATCGAACATGACATGGACTTTATCCGCCGTCTGGATTGCCGTGTGACCGTGCTGCACGAAGGGTCGGTGCTGGCCGAAGGATCATTGGACCATGTGACCAAGAACCAGCAGGTGATTGATGTGTATCTGGGGCGCTGAACCATGCTGAAAGTCGAAAACCTGACGCTGCATTATGGTGCCTCGCAAATCCTGTGGGGCGTGTCGCTGGACGCGCGGGCGGGGGCGGTCACCGCCGTGATGGGCACCAATGGCGTGGGCAAGACCAGCCTTTTGCGCGCCATCGCAGGGCGGCATCCCTATTCGGGCGGAACCATTACGCTGGACGGGCAGGTGCTGGATCATCCCCGCGCGGCGCAGGCTGCACAGGCGGGCATCGCCTATGTCCCGCAGGGGCGCGAGGTGTTTGCGCTTTTGACGGTGACGGAAAACCTGCAAACCGGTTTCGCCTGCCTGCCACGCAGTGACCACAAGATCCCCGACCGGATCTATGACCTGTTCCCCGTCCTGCACCAGATGCGCGACCGGCGCGGGGGCGATTTGTCGGGGGGCCAGCAGCAGCAGCTGGCCATCGCGCGCGCATTGATCGCGCGGCCAAAGGTGTTGTTGCTGGACGAACCGACCGAAGGCATCCAGCCCAATATCATCAAGCAGATCGGCAAGGTGATAGAACTGCTCCGCGACGAGGGCGAGATCGCCATCGTGCTGGTCGAGCAGTATTTCGACTTTGCCTACAGCCTTGCCGACCAGTTCTGCGTGCTGAACCGCGGTGAGGTGGTGCTATCGCAACCCGCCAGCGCCGTGACGCGGGATGCGATCCTGCAACGGGTGTCGATCTAGCGGGCGTTACCGCGCGAAAACCAGCATCTCCTGCTTTTCCTCGAAATGGCAGGCGACCATATGGCCGTTGTCGGCGTCGGTCATCAGCGGGCGGATCTCGGCGCAGATGGCTTGCGCCTTGGGACAGCGGGTGCGGAACACACAGCCCGAGGGCGGGCGCAGGGGTGATGGCAATTCGCCTTCCAGCACGGGTCGTTTGCGCGCGCGTTCCAGCACCGGATCGGGGATCGGGACCGATGCGATCAGCGCCTGACTATAGGGATGGCGCGGTCCGGTGGTCAGCGGTTTGCTGTCTGCCATTTCCATCGTGCGGCCCAGATACATGACCATCACCTTGTCGGAGACATGTTTCACCACGCTCAGGTCATGCGCGATGAATATCATCGACAGCCCCATGTCGCGCTGCAATTCGCGGAGCAGGTTGACCACCTGCGCCTGCACCGACACATCGAGCGCCAAGACAGGTTCATCGCAGATCAGCAGTTTGGGTTTCAGGATCAGCGCACGGGCAATCCCGATCCGCTGGCACTGGCCGCCGGAAAATTCGTGCGGATAGCGGTTGACCAGATTGGGCAGCAGACCCACGCGTTCCATCAGCGCCTGCACGCGGCGGCGAACCTCGGCGCGGGGGACTTTGGGTTCATGCGTGATCAGCGGTTCGGCGATGATATCGCCCACCGTCATGCGCGGGTTCAGGGCCGCCAGCGGGTCTTGAAAGATCATCTGCACATCCTTGCGATGCACACGGCGCGCCGATGGGGACATGGACGCCAGATCATGACCTTCGAACATGATGCGCCCATGGCTGGATGGCACGGTGCCGACGATGGCGCGCGCAAGGGTCGATTTGCCCGATCCGCTTTCGCCGACGACACCAAGGCATTGACCGGGGGCAAGATCAAAGCTGATCCCGTTCACAGCATGCAATTTCTGCGGCTTGGTCCAGGGCCATGCGCCTTGCGGGTGGATGTCGAAGGTGACGCTCAGGTCCTGCACAGAAAGAATTGGTTCCATCACGCGACCTCTTCGATTGGCAGGTGGCAGGCGCGGCGGCGGGTGCCGTCGAAGATTTCCAAGCTGGGTTTCACTGTCAGGCAATGCGGCATCATGGCCGCACAGCGCGGCGAGAACGGGCAACCCGCAGGCAGGCGCGACATGTCGGGCGGTTCGCCCGCGATGGTCAGCAGTTCGTCATCGTCGCGGTCAAGGCGTGGCACCGCGCGCAGCAATCCGGCAGTATAGGGATGCGACGGACGGGCGAAAACATTATCGGTCGGCCCTTCTTCCATGATCTGCCCGCCATAAAGCACCAGCGTGCGGTCGCAGGCATCGGCCACGATCCCCAGATCATGGGTGATCAGGATCATCGCTGTGCCGAAATCGCGCCGGATATCGGCCAGCACCCGCATGATCTGCGCCTGCACCGTCACATCAAGGGCGGTGGTCGGTTCATCCGCGATCAATAGGCGTGGTTCGCACAAAAGCGCCATGGCGATCATGATCCGCTGGCGCATGCCGCCGGAAAATTCATGCGGATAGCTGCTGATCCGCACTTTTGCATCGGGGATGCCGACCGCATCCAGCATCCGCACCGATTGCGCGATGGCATCGCGTTTGCTGATCCCTTTGTGCAGGGTCAGCACCTCGGCCATCTGGTCGGAAATGCGGATATAAGGGTTCAGCGATGTCATCGGGTCCTGAAAGATCATCGCGACATCATTGGCGCGGATCTTGTTCAGCACCTTTTGCGGCATTGCCAGCAGGTCTTGGCCGTCGAACAAAGCCTGCCCTGTCGCTTGGCCGTTGCGGGCAAGCAGGCCCATGATGGCAAAGGCTGTCTGGCTTTTGCCCGACCCGCTTTCGCCGACGATGGCCAGCGTTTCGCCTTTGTCGATGCTGAAATTCACGCCGTTTACCGCGTTCACGGGGCCATCGGCGGTCTGGAAGGTGACGGTCAGGTCGTTTGTTTGCAGCAAGGTCATGTCAGCGGTCCTTGGGGTCGAGCGCGTCGCGCAGCCCGTCGCCCACGAAGAAGAACGCAAAAAGCGTCACGATGAAGAAAAACAGCGGAAAGACCAGTTGCCAGATCACGCCATATTGCATCTGGCCCGCACCCGCCGAAATCAGCGCACCCAGCGATGTGGCGGGTTCTTGCACGCCCAGCCCCAGAAAGCTGATGAAACTTTCGGTGATGATCATGGTCGGCACCAGCAAGGTCGCGTAAACGATCACCAGCCCCAGCAGGTTCGGCACGATATGGCGCAGGATGATCGTCATCGGGCGCACGCCGATGGCGATGGTGGCCTCGACGAATTCCTTGTTTTTCAAGGTCAGTGTCTGGCCCCGCGCGATGCGTGACATATCCAGCCATGAAATCAGCCCGATCCCGATGAACAGCATCAGGATCGACCGGCCAAAGATCACCAGCATCAGGATCAGCACGAACATGAACGGGATCGCCATCAGGATATCGACGATCCGCATCATGATCCCGTCAGTGCGCCCGCCGAAATAGCCCGCAATCGCGCCATAAAGCGTGCCAACGATCACCGCGATGGCGGCACCCACGAAACCCACCAGCAGCGATATGCGTGTGCCTTGGACGGTGCGCGCATAAAGATCGCGGCCCAGTTCATCGACACCGAAATAATGACCATTGGCGATACTTGGCCCGCCGGCCTGCGCGACATTGCCCATCATCGCCCAGTCGATTTCCTCGGCGCTCCACCTTGCCAGAAGCCCGCCGAAAAAGGCAAACAGCGTGATCAGGATCAGCGCGACCAATCCGGCCACTGCCGCCTTGTTGCGCATGAACCGCTGGCGCGCGTCTTTCCACAGCGACCGGCCTTGCACCTCGGCCAAATGGACGGCATCGACCAAACTAGCGCCGGTTGTCTTGTCGCGATACATTGGGCGCCCCTCAGTAACGGATCTTGGGGTCGATCCATGCGTAAAGCACGTCGACCAGAAGGTTGAAAACAATGGTCAGCACGCCCACCAGAATGGTGATCCCCATGATGACCGCATAATCGCGGCTGAAGGCCGAATTGACGAAAAACTGGCCGATCCCGCCGGTCGAGAAATAGACGTCGATCACGACCGATCCCGTGATCATCAGCACGAATGCAGGCCCCAGATAGGACAAGACCGGCAGCATCGCGGGTTTGAGCGCATGGCCCAGAATGATCCGCCATGTTGGCAGACCCTTGGCACGCGCCGTGCGGATGAAACCGGCGTTCAGCACTTCGAGCATGGATGATCGCGTGATCCGCGCAATCGACGCCATGTAACTGGTGGACAGCGCGATCACGGGCAGGATCAGATATTGCCATTGCCCGCCTTGCCAGCCGCCGCCTGGCAACCAGCCCAGCCACAGCGTAAAGACCAGCACCAGAATAGGCGCCATGACGAAATTGGGCAGCACCTGCGCGCCGACCGAAATGCCCACGGCAAGGTAATCCAGCCATGTGTTGTGTTTGATCGCGGCAACCACGCCCAGCGACACACCGACGATCACCGCGACGACGAAGGACCAGAACCCATAGGTCAGCGTGACCGGAAACCCCTGCATGATGACATCTGTCACCGTCCGGTCGCGGTATTGAAACGAGGGGCCGAAATCGAACCGCGTGACCATGTTCACGACGTAATCATACATCTGTTTCCAGTAAGGCTGGTCCAGCCCATACCGCGCCTCGAGATTGGCCAGCACTTGCGGCGGCAGCGGGCGTTCGCTGTTGAACGGCCCTCCGGGGGCCGCGAACATCAGCATGAAGGACAAAACGATCAGGATCAGGATCGTCGGGACCGCAATCGCCAAGCGCTTGAGCACGAAATTGAACATGGCAGTCTCCGCTGCGACAAACGACAACCTGCGCCCCCCGTCAGGAAGGCGCAGGTCAGATTTCAAACTGTCAATCTATTCGCCAGCGACCTTATAAAGTTCGCGGCTATACCAGTTTTGTTCGACGTTATCGACAGGCCAGCCCTTCAGTTCAGGGTTGAACATGTACCCGTCAGCATAATGGTAGATCGGGATGATCGGCACCTCTTCGGCGATGATCTGCTCGACGCGGGTATAGTTCGGCTGCGGGTCTGCGGCTGTCTTGGCCTCTGCCATCAGCTGATCGACCTCTGCATTCGAATATTTCGCATCGTTATAGCCCGAATTGGTGGTCACCAGATCAAGAAAGGTCGATGCCTCGTTGTAATCACCACACCATGCGCCACGGGCCATTTCAAAGTTCTGGTTGCCGCGGGTCTGCAAAAAGGTCTGCCATTCCTGATTGGCCAGCGTGGTCTGGATCCCCAGCGTCTGCTGCCACATCTGGCCAAGGGCCACGGCGATGTTCCGGTGCGCCTCGTCCGTGTTGTACAGCAGTTCGATGCTCAGCGGCTCGCCACCGATGCCGTAACCGGCTTCGGTTATCAGCGCGACCGCCATCGCGTTGCGGTCTTCCTGCGTCATGTCGGCAATCGGCAGATCTGGCAGGGTGAAACCAGCGGTGCGCACGGGGGTAAAGTTATAGGCTGCCGTTTGGCCTGCGCCCAGAACGTTGTTCACGATCACATCGCGGTTCACGGCCAGGTTCATCGCCTGACGGACGCGGACATCCTGCAACGCCTCTGGCCCGCCTTCGGACAGGTTGAAGTTGTAGTAGTAGGAACACAGGCGCGGAATGCTGATCGCCTGATCGGGATATTCGGCAGACAGACGCTGGAACTGGCCCGGGGGCACCTCGGTCCGGTCAAGCTCGCCTGCCAGATAGCGGGTCAGGCCCTGATTGACGTCATTGATCACCAAGGATGTGACTTCGTCTATGATCGTGTTTTCGTTGTCCCAGTACATTTCGTTGCGCACGCGGACCAGACGTTCCTGCGGGACATGTTCACGCAGCACATAGGCGCCGTTGGACACGATGTTTTCGGGGCGGGTCCAGGTGTCGCCATGCGCCTCGACCGTGGCCGGATGCACGGGGAAAGTCGTGGAATGCGTCGTCATCTGCGCGAAATAGGGCAGGGGCTGTGACAGGGTCACAACAAAGGCGCTGTCATCGGGGGCTGTGACGCCCAGTGCGTCCTTGTCCATCTCGCCCGCGATAATGGCGGCTGCGTTTTCGATCGACATCAGTTCCATGAACCACGCGTATTCGGACGCCAGCGCCGGATCAACGGCGCGTTTCCATGCGTAAACAAAATCGCTGGCCAGCACCGGATCACCGTTTGACCAACGGGCATTGTCGCGCAGGGTGAATGTATAGGTCAGCCCGTCCTCGGACACATCGAACCCTGTCGCCACACCGGGGACCAGTTCGCCGGTGGCATCCTGATTCATCAGACCTTCGAACAGGTCGCGCACGACCTCGGCACCAGTCACATCCTCGACCACCTGCGGATCAACAGAGGAATGTTCATCCAGCACGCGATAGGTAAAGGTCTGCACCTCGGCGAGCGCCTCGCCTGTTGCGGGGTGGGTCGCCTGCGCGTTTGCGGCGATGGCCGACAGCAGGACAATGGCGCTGCTGGCCTTGAGTAGAGTTTTGAGTGTCACGGAAATCTCCCTGTTGCCTTTGTTCGAAAGGGCTGTCGGCACCTGCCGCAGATTGGTTGCGTCCGGCGTCTGACGGCAGGACGCGCAACCTTCGGATGTAATAACCGGATTGGCAAGAGCATAGGGCAGGTGCCGCCACGGCAGGCCGCGACATCAGACCAGTAGATGCCTACCAAATCTGCAATGGTGCCTCGTGAACAGGCACCAAAAATATGCTCATCTGTCACATCCTTAAATTATTGCGTGGTGACGTCTTGTTCGGAAGCCGTCAGCGACCGGCAAGGGGCTGTCGGTCATGAACAAATGCACAGCACCCACCTGTTCTGGCGCTGGCCTGTGGCACGCGACTGACATATTGCCTCGGTTGTACCGCGCGGTCGACGACGACTAGGTACGTTGTTGGACGGTGCGGGCAGGGCTATGACATGAGCCGGTCTGACTATTGTCGCCTCTTGCTTTTGCAGCACCTAAGACGAAGCTATTCAGGCAAAATCGACGCCTTGCGCGTCATTGAACCGCCCCATGCCCTGCAGGTGTTTGCAGTCGGCACCGGCGCGACAAACCTGATCTATAGCTTTACAGCGCCTTCTCGTTTCACACTGTCATGGCCAAGCTAGCTACAGCTGTCACTTTACCGCTTTGCACCACGCGCCAAATCTTTGGCTGCTGCTGATCACGACGGGGCAGAAAATATGCCACCATCGCCATGGGCCCACGCTCAATCATGAACCGATTTGCTCGGTCGGCATGTTATTTGCATGAACTTTTTGCGTCACGCGAAAGATATGCACTTTGCCCACCCAGCCGCCATCTCAGCATTTGTCAGTGGTCAACGATTCCCATGTCGCGGCCAATCATGGCCGCATGCGCACGGTTGCGTGCTCCAAGCTTGCGGCAGATCGTGCGCATATGCATCTTGATCCGCGCTTCGTTCATATCAAGGTTATTGGCGATATGCTTGTTCGTCATGCCCGATGCTGCCATCTGCAGGACCGCCAATTCGCTTTCGCTCAGAACCGATTGTCCGCGGGAATCACCGGGGAGTATGCGGTTTTCGGCTGGTATGAACATCTGTCCGGACTGGATAAGCCGCAGAACACTGCCCAAGGACTGCAGCGGCAGGGTTTTCGGCACAAGACCCCGCACACCGACCTCGATCGCGCGTGCCACGGTATGCGTGTCAGCATTGGCCGAAAACAGCACAACATTCGCGTCGCCAGCGGCATCGACCACCTTTTTGATGCTGTTGATCCCGTCCATACCAGGCATGCGCAGATCCAGCATGACGATGGCATAGGGTGGTTCTGAGATGATTTTTTCCAAGGTCGAGGACAGGCTATCCGAGATTTCGACATCGAAACCCTCGCTCATCGACAGCGAAAGCGAGACGGATTCCGCGATCAATCGGTGGTCATCAGCGACAAGTATCCGGGTCATGGCTGCTGACCGGCGAGAAAACGTTTTTGTGTCACTAACTTGCCTCCCTTACATTTCCGCACATCTGGTGCGTGCATCGAAAGATATTTAATACCTTATAAAGTGATTTTGTATAAGTTGCTTACGCCAGTTCCCCGTGTAAAGTTCTTAAACTAGTAAAAGGAAAAGTAACACAACAACTTAAGATAACTTTATATCTAAAGTTAGCTTTATATTGCTTTTGGGCGCTGTTATCCGTCTGTTGGGGGAAACTGGTTGTGCTGCGGCAAAGCTTTCAAGACTCAAGCAACATGCGCGCCGTGTTACCTAGAGACGTGTTGGAGACTAGTGCTTGGTCCGATGCTATCAAATCTCGCGGCGGAGGGTGGATAGATGTTGATGTGCTTCGAACACGCATGAATATGCAGCCCGACCCGTTGGATAAGATGATGGCCCAGACCACCGCAGGCGCCGATTTCCCAGCATTGCGCACGGTCCCTGCAGTCGCGCTATTGCACGGACGCTTGCATTTGGTGCGCGTCGGTCGCGATACCCGCATCGCCGGTGATGCATTTTGTCTCCGGAACAAAAATATGGTATTTGTAAAGCCTCGGTCCGATAGCCTCGTCTGCTGTGGGATCGAAAAGTTTTTACCTTCAACAGTTTCTTAACGTACTCAGGCCGAGGTTCTCGCGGACTGAAGGGGTGTCATGGCGTCCGCTACATCCATTTTTCTTGCGCCATTGAAATCACGTCGTTTTTTCGTCGTGTCGATTGTCCTTTTTCTTCTTCTGACTTGCATATTGATACTATTTAATGCCGCATCGCTGCAGCAACGGCAAAAGACAATGCGTGAGACTGCGGCCGAAGCTGCGCGCGCGCAGCTCGTCGATCTTGACGTGATCCATGGCGCACTGGTGCTGGCGGCGGATGGTCTTTTGCTGTCCCGTTCAGATCCAGAACTGGATTCGCGAAACGGTTTGGCCCGGTTGAACCTTTTGTTCAACGGATTTTCACAACGCGTTGAAGCGGCCAAGGTCTTGTTGTCTGATCCTGATCTTGCTCCCGGTATTGGCGAAAAACTTGTGGCGCTTGATGCGGTCCGTAACGCGCTCGTGGATCGGATTGATGCGATCGATACAACGGATGCGCGTACGATTCGTGTCGTGACGACACGCCTGCACGCGGCTGCACCGATCGTGCAAGACATCACGGCTGCGGCTGTCTTGTATGCTGTCCGTACAGTTGAGATCGCGCAGCAGGCTGAGCGGTCATTTTTGCGACAACTTTGGATACACAATATCGTGGCGATCGTGGCAATGTTGTTGTTGGTGGCTGGCCTGTCCCTGTGGCATCGCGTCGAAGGTCGGGCGCAGCACCTGTCAGGCATCTTGGGCAAGGCATACGATTCTGCCGTGGACGCGATCATCGTTGTCGATGCAGACGGCAGGATTGTGCTGACCAACCAGACGGTGACTCGCGTTTTTGGCGTGCCGGGTGACGATCTGGCCGGGCATCACATCGGCGCGCTGATCGACATGCAAGACGTGCAGCCAGCCAATGCGCAACCAGAGGATGCCGCTGTGCTACCGCCGCTGATCGCGATGGGCGTTACGCGTGTCACGGCACGCCGACCGAACGGGCCGTCATTCCCCGCAGACCTATCCGTGACAGCCGATATCGACCTTGATGGCCGCCCGATCATGATCGTGTTCATCCGCGATATGACCGCCGCCGCCGCCGCCGAAGACCAGCTGCGCATTGAACGCTTGGGCGCAGAAAGGAACGCTGCAGCCAAGACTGCGTTTCTGGGGATGATGAGCCATGACATGCGCACGCCGCTGCAGGGCATGATCGCGGCACTTGATTTGCTGGACCAGACAGGAATGGACCAGGTCGGTCGCAACTTGGTGCAGACAGCGCGTGACTGTAGCCTGCGTGCCTTGCAACAGATCAATGATGTGCTGGACATGACGCGGTTGAATGGGCAGCAGCAGCAAGAGGTGCTGTTTGATCCTCCTGCCATCGTTGCCGCGATTCTGAACGAATTGACCCCGCTGGCTGCTGGGCAGAATACGCAGCTTGCCCTGCGCGTAGAACAGGGCGACACGCCGCTACCGTCCTTTGTCGGCACGCCGCCCGCCTTTGTGCGCGCTATCTACAATCTTGTCGGAAATGCGGTCAAATTCACGGCGAATGGGCGCGTTACCGTTGCGTTATCTTTCCGTGAGCCCAGCGTAGGAAAGTTCACGCTCGACGTGGCAGTGGTAGACACTGGCGTCGGAATTGCGCTAGAAAAACAAGAGAGTTTGTTTGAAGAGTTCAAAATGTTAAATGGTGATCGTGCGCACCCGCGCGAGGGTGCCGGGCTTGGCTTGGTGATTGCAAATGCTGCCATCAAGCAGATGAACGGCACCTTGGGTCTGACAAGCAGCCCGGGTGAAGGAAGCACCTTCAGTTTCAGTATTGACCTGTCGACTGCCACCGACAGTGCCTCTGTGCAGACGCTGTCGCAGCCTGCAGCGCAAAACCGGCATGAAAAAACCTTGGTCGGGCCGCGCAACATTTTGGTGGTTGATGACAATGCAATAAACCTTGCGCTTCTTGCGGCGGTGGTCCGTCAGCTTGGGCATAATGTCGATGAAGCAAAGGATGGCAGCATCGCTGTCGGTCTTGCCGCAATGCGGGCCTATGATGTCATTTTGATGGATGTGAACATGCCAGTAATGGACGGCTATACAGCATCCCGCATCATCCGCGCGGGTGGCCCGTCTTGCGATGCGATGATTGTCGCGGTGACAGCCTATACCGATATACAATACAGCGACGACGTGCGGAATGCGGGCATTGACGGCGTATTGACCAAACCAACGACGCAAGCCGAGATTGCGGCGGTTCTAGATGGGTACTTGCCACAAGAAACTGCGCCCGCACCCGCGCCCGTCGCGGGCGACCCCGAACGCACCGAAGTGCAGCGCGCTGTCGCCGCTTTGTCGGAAACGTTGGGTGACGACAATGCGATCAGGCTGATGAAGGCTGGGCTGACAGAAGTTGCCGAATTGTTGGATGCGCTGGATGCAAATCCCGACGCAGATGATCAGGCTGCTGCCGCGATCCATCGTGTGGTCGGATCGACCGCGGTTTTGGGGTTTTCAGGATTGTCCAAAACGCTCTCCGCCGCCGAACAAGCCGCAAATGCGCGCGACAGGCAAAAACTGTGGAGCTTGCTCGAAACGGTCAAGTGTGACCGCGCCAGTATAGCCAGCGCCTTGGCCGCCCACACCGCCTGACCAAAAGATCGTGATCTGCTCACTGAACGCGCGCTGGATAAAACGTGGCGTCTGCGGGGATTGCCCTAGCTACGCCTGTCTTTGTTATTCAAGATGCCGCTTTCAATGGTCAGTGCAAGTGACACATCGGTACACGGCAGGCGCAAGGATGCATCAGCGATCGCACGTCTTTGGAGTGAGAAATTGTTTTTCGAGAATGTGCTGCTGCAGATAATCACCGGCACGTCGGGCAAAGCCAGCTTGACGGCGATCAACTGTTCAACAGCATCATTCATGTCCACGATCAGGTCAATATTCAGCAAAAGCGCGACGCTTTCGTGCAGCGTGTCCATCGCGGCCTCGGCTGCGTCTTCGAGGCTGGCGAAAGTTTCGATAGATTTTGCCGTCACGGCCACATTGCTAACCTTTGGGTATAAAGTGCCGCCCGTTTGATCAACGATATAGATCGCAGTGTCTTCGATCAGCTCTGGCGCGATTAGATCGAAGCTCGCAGTCGCAGTGTCGAATAAAAGCTGATCTTCGCGCGGCTGATTGCAGCTCACGACCTCACCATCCACCCAGGACCGGATATCATAGAAGATACCGCGCAAACCTGTGGGTCTTTTCAGTTTGGCTGCCGGGGTATTGATGTTGATAAGCGACATGGTCAGATCAGCTCTATCCGTTGATCAGTCCCTTCCATCGAAGGGCAAGACACCGCATTTTTACCATGCCGCCAACAGATACAGCATCAATCCAGAAGTATGATATTTCTATCTTTCGACATTCTGATTTCAAAAGATCGGATTATTTCGGCTTTACTCGTGAGCAACGAGGTGGGTGCGTGCCGGAAACGCCCAGTCTGACTGTCAGGACATTGCGGCAAACACAGGGTGCTTTCAACCACAGAAGGGGCTGAAAAGCAGATCAAGAAATATGTTCATGTTGGTCCTTGACCTTCCAGCCACTGGAATACCCATGTCGACAATAAAGGTATCAATCGGGTTGGAGGAACCATGCAGTTTCAGATCGACAAGATGGGGTGCGGTGGATGCGCCAGATCCATCACCGCCACGATCCACACACTGGACCCTGCAGCGGATGTCGTCATCGACTTGCCGACAAAGCGCGTCGCGGTGACGTCAAAGGCTGACGGCATGGCGATCGAACAGGCGCTGTCGCAGGCCGGTTTCCCGCCACGGCGGATTGCGTGACCCGCATCGCCCCGACAGGCCATGGCCTGCGATTGGCGCTGTTGCCGGTCCTTGTGCTGATCGCGCTATTTTTCGGGCTGCCGAGCGATGCCGCAGTGGCACCAAGCCATGACCGGGCTTTGCATGCATCCCATGCGATGCATCATGAGCCTGTGGCCGCAAATGGCCGCCATTTGCCGGCCGATTGCGCGGGTTCTGCGTTTTTTTGTGCGATGATGGGCCTGTGCCATCCGGCCCTGACACCAGCCGCGCTGGTCATGCCGGTAGTATCGCATGTGAACGATCCGGTCGCGTCCCACGTTACTGTCAGGTCCGGACGTCATCCGGCAATTATCGTTCCGCCACCCCGACGGTTGTTCGTTTGACCACGCAAGACATTCAGAAAATCAGGAGAAAACAGATGAACACCGCTAAAACACTTTTTGCGACTGCAGTTGTTGCAACCACTTTCGCAGTCGCGGCGCATGCGCAGGAACCTGTGTTCCAGCTTCCCGACCAATGCAATGTCGTTCCCGAGATGGGTGCGATGGACCATAGCGCCATGGGCCATGGTGCCATGCATGGCGACCAGTCCGGCGGCATGGGGTCCGGTATGATGGGGATGATGGACATGGGAGATGTCGATCTTGAATCCATGCCTGAACATGTGCAGGACAACATGCGCCGCATGATGATCAGCATGCCCGCCATGCAGGACGGCATGATGAACGAAAACGCCGATGTGGCCTTTGCCTGCGGGATGATTGCCCACCATCAGGGTGCCATCGACATGGCGCAGGTACTGATCGCACATGGCGAAGATCCGCAGATGCTTGCTCTTGCGAATACGATCATCGCGGCACAGGTGGCCGAGATGGAAGAGATGCGCAATTGGTTGGTTGAAAACGCCAATTGACCCGATCAGGACCGCGCGGTGCAAACCGCGCGGTTTTGCACAAGACGAAGCTGTGGTTCGCATAGCATGTCGATGGGCGATTGGGGCTAACGCAGACATGAATACTGCTGCCGACCTCTGGTCCGGTCGGGGCGAACGATAAATTATCACCGCTGAAAGCCGTTACTGTAGCAAGGTTGGGAGCTTTCAAATGGTTGACATCAAAGCCCATCACTTGACCGAAGGCGCCCTGTCCGATCGGCGTATGACATCGGTGCCGCCTACGCCGCTTGGTGTGGCCTCTGCACCTGCGCCAAAGATGCCGCAAACAGATCGTGCGACGGTAAGCGTTCAAACGGCAATCTCGATCAGAGCGCAAATCTATCAGGCCTTCAGCAGCCTCAGATTATCGCTTGAAACGCTGACCGGAGCCAAAGAAAACACCAAGATCGCGCAACCGCCCGCAAGTGGCGCGCCGGACGGGATCAGCCGGGCTGCATTGTCATCCGATCCAGTCACGCGGCAACAAGGCACGTCCCAGATCATCGTTGTGAGATTTGCCCAATATGCGCAACAGGGGACGATCTTGCTGCCACCTGCTGGCCCCGTCAAACTGTCCACCGGCATCACCGATCACACAGTTGCGATTGGCGCTGGCAAGGACAGTTTGAAATCCCTTGTCCAAAGCCTGAATGGCCTACCCGGCCTGAAGGCTTTGCTGTTGCAGACAAGGCAGGGTCTAGCACTTGTTGTCAAAAGCCTTCCGGGCGCGGCGCATGCGCTGCAACCGGCATCGGTCGAAACCCTTTTGCGCGTCCTGCAAGCAGCTTTGCCGCCCCAAGGCCAGCCGCTTGTGGTGTCGGTTGACGAAATTCCGGCCACGGATAGCATGGCGGTGGAGCCTCGCATCGTTCTGACACCACAAAATCACGCATATCTTCACCCAAAAGAGACGATTGCCGCTTTGCAGCTAAGGGTGGCGTCCTTGATCCGTGAAGTGAATGCAATACAGACTTTTCTTGCAGGCATCGCAAAACGAGGCGCCGGCAGCAGCACAGATATCAGCCCGCAAGACCGGATACTGGCGCAAGCTCTGCTGGACCGGCTGCGCAAGATCACAACCCGTCCGGTCTATGGCTTTGCGTCAAATCCTGTTTTGCCTGCCGACATCGGGATTGACGTCGGCGAAGATGGTTTGCTGACGTTCAACGCGGGTTCGTTTAACAGGATGTCCGAGGAGAGGCCGGACCTGCTTGCGGCGATGATCGGTCCCAATGGCAACCCTGATGACATGGTCCCGCCACCTGATACCCAAGGGGCCGATCTGCTGAAACAAGGTGTTTATACGCTGATCTATGACCCGACACAGACGCCCGTCATGGCGACGTTGGACGGGTTCCCCCTGCAAATATCCCACGATCCGGACGGCCGGCCAGTTTTGACCCTTGGCGCACATGATCAACACATTGCCATCGTCCTGCCCATGGATGCGCCAGTGGCAGCCAAGCTTGTTTACCGGCTGAGCCTGTTTGATCAGTTGGCCGAGATCACCGCCACAACCTTGTGGCCCGACGCCCCGCATCTGCAATCTGGCACGGTGCACGATATGGGTGTCGCCTCGGACAAGAAGGACGACGCGTCAGTCGATAACATGATCCTTGCCGTATTGGCGCAGGCGGTCGACCAATCCGCCATGGCCCAGCCGGCACAGAGTAATACAATGCCTGTGCAAGTGGCCGAGTTGCTCTTCTACCTGCTTTGGATCGGTTTGTTTATGCCTAGGGTTGATCGTGACCGGCGCAAAAAGCAGCATCAGGAAAGGCAGCCAATGCCGCATGGCGCATCTGTTCATATTATCTGGCAACCGCCGCCGCCAAGCGCGCATGGTGATCTTTGAAGGCCGCGGGTTTGAGCTAATCGCCGGATACACCCTGATCTTGGCCGCGGAACCTAGATTGGGGTAGGATAAACCGTCAGGGGCCAGCGTGCCTTTTTTGCCCGCCCGGTTGAACGGCTCACGGTCGATGACACCGCCCCAACAGACAATCTGTCGATCCAGATGGGCCGAACTGGGCGCGCTCTGCCGCCACCCCAGCCCAGCGGCGGCAGCTTCGCGTTTTGCGGATCGCGGAGCAATGCGATGCATCACGCGAATCCTCTGACAAGGCGAAATCAAAAAAGCCACATTTGGACGGCTCAAATTCGCCCAAGTACTCTGATTTTGCAGTATACCTTAGGATACAAAAATTTTATTATTTTACAAGAGCTTAAAAAACATCACAAAATCGTCATATTAAATTTATTACGCATTTTTACCACTTGACGAAACATTCCTGCGCGTAACTTTATTGCGTACCACCTTTCGGATGGGCCCGCTCAAAGGTTCACCCCGTAAGAATACGCCACGACGTGGCTGCGAATAAGACACGGGGAAAGAGCACGATGTTAAAGTCAATTTTGGTTCCGGTGCGCGGCGATGGCATGGCTGCGACCGTGCTTGCCCACGCGGCACAGCTGGCAAAGCAGCATGGTGCACAGGTCAATGTTGTGCATTGCCGCGTCCAGCCCAACGACCTTCTGCCGCAAGGCGTTCCGCTGAACGACTTTGCGCGCAAGGTGATGCTAGAGCAGGCGGTCGAGCTTGCCAACCGGCAGGAAGACCATCTGCGGGGCATCCTGCATCGTCTGGCGCGTGAATTCGGGCTCAGCGAAGATGGCGGCGAAGCCGGCATCGCGACCTGCACTTTCGCGGAAGAGCCAGGGCGCATGGCCGATGTGGTCCGGCACGCGGGTCGCCTGACCGATCTGATCGTGCTTCCCAAGCCCCAGCGGGAAAACAATTTGGGACCGACTTCGCTCAAATCGGCGCTCTATGGGGCGGGTCGCCCGGTGCTGATTTGTCCGGGACAATTGCAGCCTGACGCGACCTTTGCGCAGCATGTGGCCGTCGGCTGGAACGGATCGCTGCCAGCGGCGCGCGCTGTCGCGTCGTCATTGGACATCGTACATGCGGCCCAGCGCGTCAGCATTCTGACCGGCGGCAAATTGCAGCCGCACGGCCCCACATCCGAGGAACTGGCCGCCTATTACGCCATTCGCGGGATCACTGCCGAGATCGTTCACTTTGATGGCAAGGACCCTGCGACCGCGCTTTTGGCCACCTGCAAAAGCATCGGGGCCAGTTTGCTGGTGACAGGTGCCTATAGCCACAGCCATGAGACCGAAATGCTGTTCGGCGGCAATACGCAGCGCATCGTGGATGGCACCGAGATGCCGGTTTTGATGGCGCATTGATGCATCACCCCGTCGGCGCGAAACGCCACAGTGCGGCGTTTCGCAGGAATTAAGCAAGGCCGCGCAGAACGCGGAAACATCAGCCCGGGACAACCGGACATACCAGGGAGGAACCCACCATGAAACTTACCAAAAGACTTTTTCTTGCGCTGGCAGCCAGCACCACAATCGCGACCCTGCCAATTGCGGCATTCGCCGAAGACTGGCAGCCCAAACGCCCGATTGATTTCACCATCATGGCAGGCGCCGGCGGCGGCGCGGATCAGATCGCGCGCTTCATTCAATCCGTGGTCGAAGAAAACAGTTTGACCAATCGCCCGTTGATCCCCACCAACCGGGGCGGCGGTTCTGGGGCCGAGTCGCTTCTGCACCTCAAGGACGCCCGTGACCCTGATCACACGCTGATGGTCACGCTCAATTCCTTCTACACGACGCCGATCCGTCAGGAAGCCCTGGGCGTCGATATTGAAACCTTTACCCCGATCGTCATGATGGGCGTCGATCCGTTTGTGCTGTGGGTCCATAAGGATTCAGGCATCACCACATTCGAGGGTTTTGTCGCCAAAGTGCGCGACATGAACGGCGAATTCGTCATGGGTGGCACTGGCACTGGCCAGGAAGACTCGATTGTGATCGCGTACATGTCCGGTGCCTACGACCTTAAGGTCAAGTATATCCCTTATGATGGCGGTGGTGCCGTGGCCAAAGATCTTGCAGGCCAGCAGATCATGGCGACAGTCAACAACCCGGCCGAGGCCAAGGGGTTTTACGAGTCTGGCGACTTTGTGCCGCTGCTGAGCTTTTCGGACGAACGGATGGACGCCTATCCTGACGTGCCGACCCTAAAGGAAATGGGCCACGATTTTTCTTATTACAATCAGCGGGCCGTCGTGGGCGCACCCGGCATGTCGGCTGAAGCGGCTGCCTATTACCGCGAGATATTCGGCAAGGTTTACGACAGCGAAAAGTGGCAGGGATACCTTGTCTCGGAAAGCCTGTCCCCGCTGGTGATGGATGAGGCCGAGACCCGCGCCTACTGGTCGACCCAAGTCCAGAACCATCGCACGCTTTTGTCTGAATTGAACAACTAAGCCGAAAGGCAGGAAAGAGGGCAGTCATGCGCCAAGGTGAGATATCTCTTGTTGGGCTTTTGGCCCTCTTTTCCCTCTACCTGATATGGAAGAGCACCGAACTTCCAATCGGCTACATTAGAGGACAGGGGCCAGGCGGCGGGTTCTGGCCCTTTTGGCTTGCTCTGGGCATGCTGCTAAGCTGCTTGGCCAGTGCCTGGAAATGGTGGCGCACACAATCGCCTGCGTCGCGGTCGGACGAACCGTTTATGGATGCTTTCGGGTGGCGGACACTGCTCTATGTCGGCGGCAGCGTGATCGCTTTTGTCGGGCTGATTTCGATTGTGTCAATGTATGGCGCGGTTGCAGTGTTCCTCTTGTATTACTTGCGCTTCCTTGGACGGCATTCATGGTTTCTGACTTTGGCGATTTCGCTGTCGTTACCAATTGGGCTGTTCTTTTTCTTCGAGGCCGTGATGCTGATTTCCATGCCTCAGGGGATGTCATTCACCCAGCCCGCCTTCGATCTGATGTACGACATCATTTACTGAAATCCCCCAGACCCGAGGTCTTCTATGGAAGTCATGTCCTTTCTTGCCGATGGTATCTTGTTGGCGCTTGAGCCAATCAATCTTGCCTTGATCATCGCCGGTGTCACTGTTGGGCTATTTATCGGGGCGATGCCCGGTCTGGGTTCAGTGAACGGCGTTGCGATCCTTTTGCCGATCACGTTCCTTGTGCCACCAAACTCGGCGATCATTTTTCTCGCGGCGATCTATTACGGCGCGATGTATGGCGGGGCGATTTCGTCTGTGACGTTGGGGATCCCCGGCGCGTCGACGGCTGTGGCGACAACCTTTGACGGCCGTCCACTGGCGCTTCAGGGGCGGGCAAGTCTGGCACTGGTGACTGCGGCTTTGGCCTCATTCGTTGGTGGGACTGTTGCTACTGTCCTGTTTACGCTTTTCGCGCCTGTTCTTGCATCGACGGCGTTGTCTTTTGGGCCACCGGAAATTTTTGCGCTGATGCTACTGGCCTTTGCTACTTTCGTGGGTCTTGGCGGCGACGACATTCCCAAGACTGTGTTTTCGATCTGCCTTGGCCTTGTTCTGGCGGCCGTCGGGTTTGACACGATTTCCGGCGAGCCGCGGATGGTGCTGTTCGAGATCGACGGTTTTATGCGCGGGATCGGCTTTATCGTTCTGGCGATCGGCGTCTACGGGATTGGGGAAATGCTGTGGACAATCGAGCAGACCCGAGGCGAAGTCACCACAACAAACCCCAAGATGACGGCAAAAGGCATGATGTCGGACGCCAAGGAAGCCGCGCAGCGCGGATGGAAAGGGACCGCGATCGGATCGCTCATTGGGTTCTTCGTGGGCATCCTGCCGGCGGCGGGCGCGACACCGGGGTCCCTGATGTCGTACGGCGTGGCCAAGATGTTGTCAAAAACGCCCGAGGAATATGGCAAAGGCTCTCCGGACGGTGTGGCGGCGCCCGAATCAGCCAACAACTCTGCCTCGACAGGCTCGATGTTGCCGATGCTGACGCTGGGGATTCCAGGCTCGCCGACAACAGCGATTCTGCTGGGCGGCATGGTGATCTGGGGCCTGACACCGGGACCGCGGCTCTTCATTGACGAGAGCGAGTTCGTCTGGGGCCTGATCGGTTCCTTCTACATCTCGAACATCGCGGCGCTCGTCATCAACCTCGCTTTCATTCCACTGTTTGTGTGGATGCTCAGGATGCCGTTCACGATTCTCGCGCCGCTGATCTTTGTGCTGTCTATCGTCGGCGGCTTTGCCGCCTCCCGCAGCATCCATGACCTCTGGCTGATCGTGATTTTCGGGCTTTCAGCGTTCTTTCTGCGCAAGTTCGACTATCCGCTGGCCCCCGCAGTGCTGGCCATCGTGCTGGGACCCATTGCCGAACCCACGCTGCGCCAGTCCCTGCTGCTGTCCTCGGGCGATCCGATGATCTTTTTCACCCGTCCCATTGCAGGGCCGATCACGATCATCGCGATCATCTTGATCCTGTTGCCCGCCGTAAAGCTTTTGCGGCGCAAATTGGCTTTGGCAAAAAACTGATCGCACGCTAGCCATTGTCCGGCGTGTCGGATTTAATACGACGACCAACAAGAGAGAAAATTGATGCATACACTCGCAGACTTGATCCAGCGACATCCTGACACCGCAAATGCCATTGGTGCCCCTGGGCGGGACTGGATGTCCTATGGGCAACTGAACAGCCTGACGCGCACGGTTCGGACATTCCTGCGGAGCGCCGGTATCGGCGCGCAGGACCGTGTGGCGATTGTGTTGCCCAATGGGCCAGAGATGGCAGCGGCTTTTGTGACCGTGGCGCAATCCGCCACCACCGCACCGCTTAACCCGGCCTATAAAGAAGACGAATTTGCCTTCTACCTTGCTGACCTCAAAGCCAGCGCAATCATACTCGAGGCAGGTTATGACGGTCCAGCGCGCGCGGCGGCCGCGCGTTTTGATCTGACCGTGATAGAGCTAACAGCGACCGAACCTGCCGGTACGTTCACGCTTTCGACCAACGTGACCGGCACGGCTGCCGACACAGTCCCCACAGCGGATGACGTGGCGCTGATCCTGCATACGTCTGGGACAACGTCGCGTCCAAAGATCGTGCCGCTGCTGCAATCCAACATCGCTGCGTCGGCCCGCCACATCAGCGCGTCTTTGGCGTTGACGCCTGCCGACCGCTGCATGAACGTGATGCCGCTGTTTCATATCCACGGCCTGATCGCCGCAGTGTCGTCCAGCCTTGCCGCGGGCGGCTCGGTCTGGTGCGCGCCGGGTTTCGACGCGCTCAAGTTCTTCGGCTGGATGGAAGACGCGCAGCCGACATGGTACACTGCGGTGCCAACTATGCACCAAGCGATCCTCGCCCGCGCCGGGCGCAATGCCGACACGATTGCAAACGTGCCGCTGCGATTCCTGCGGTCCTCCTCCGCGTCGCTGCCCGGCCCGGTGATGGAGGCGCTGGCCGAAACGTTCAAGGCGCCGGTGATCGAAGGCTATGGCATGACCGAAGCTGCGCATCAGATGGCATCGAACCCGCTGGGTGCCGGCAAACAGAAACCCGGATCGGTCGGGATCGAGGCCGGACCGCTGGTCCGCGTCGCCCATGAGATCGAAAACCGGCTGGTTACTGGTGTGGGCGAGATCGTCATCTCTGGCCCCAACGTGACCCCCGGATACGAGGGCAACCCCGAAGCCAATGAAAAGAACTTTTTCGAGGCTGAAAACCGGCGCTGGTTCCGCACCGGCGACCAGGGCGAGTTCGACGCCGAAGGCTATCTGACCCTGACTGGTCGCTTGAAGGAGATCATCAACCGCGGCGGCGAAAAGATATCGCCGCTGGAGGTGGACGGCGTTCTGTCGGCGCATCCCGCGGTGGCCCAGGTCGTGACCTTTGCCATACCGCATGACAAGCTGGGCGAAGATGTCGGCGCCGCCGTCGTGCTGAAGGAAGGCCATGACGCCACCGAACGCGAGATCCGCGATTTTGCAAGCGCACAGCTGGCTGCCTTCAAGGTGCCCCGCAAAATAATGATCCTGAACGATATCCCAAAAGGTGCGACCGGCAAGCTGCAACGCATTGGCCTGGCCGAGAAACTGGGGTTGGTGTAAATCAATGAAAATCTGTATTTTCGGCGCCGGCGCCATCGGCGGCTACATGGGCGCAAAACTGGCCGAGGCGGGCGCGGATGTCAGCCTTGTCGCGCGCGGCCCGCATCTGGCGGCGATGCAATCCAATGGCCTGACCCTGATCGAAGAAGGCGAGACGAAAACCTATCCGGTCAATGCCTCGGACGATCCGGCAGCTTTGGGGCATCAGGATTATGTGATCGTCACGCTCAAGGCGCATTCGGTGCCGCCGGTCGTGGCGCGGATGCAGCCCCTGATCGGGCCTGACACGACAATCGTCTCCGGCGTGAACGGCGTCCCTTGGTGGTATTTCCACAAGGTTGGCGGCCCGCTGGAAGGCACGCGGCTGGCCTCGGTCGATCCGGGCGACGCGCAATGGACCGGCTTTGGCCCGGACCGCGTTCTGGGCTGCGTGGTCTATCCCGCCGCCGAGGTGATCGCCCCCGGCGTCGTCAAGCATATCGAGGGCAACCGCTTTTCGCTGGGCGAACCTGACGGGTCCAAATCCGCGCGCGCCACGCGCCTGTCCGAGGCGCTGTCAAAGGCAGGTCTCAAGGCGCCGGTGCGCCCCAAGATCCGCGACGAAATCTGGGTAAAGCTCTGGGGCAACCTGTCGTTCAACCCGATTTCGGCGCTGACCCATGCGACCCTTGACGTCTTGTGCACAGACCCCGGCACCCGCGCCGTCGCGCGCGCCATGATGCTGGAAGCGCAGGACATCGCGGAAAAGCTGGGCGTGAAATTTCCGATCGACGTGGATCGCCGCATCGAGGGCGGCGCAGCCGTGGGCGCGCACCGGACATCGATGTTGCAGGATCTGGATGCCGGACGGCCGATGGAGATTGACGCGCTTTTGGGATCCGTGCGCGAACTTGGGCGCGTGACGGATACGCCGACCCCGACCATCGACACCGTGCTGGCCCTTGTCAGCCTGCGCGCAAATATGGCGGGCCTTTACGGCAATTGACGACCACGAATCAGCCTGAGTTACCGCTGCATCGTGGCGCGCAGGCGGTTCTCTTCCGGTGTCCCATTTCATTCATGTGGCCTGCCTATTCGAAGGCCACGCAGCTTTTGTCAGCCTGACCCCAGGTAAAACGACCTGCGCCGATCTTGGGTGTGGGGTCGATATCTATGCCCTGCATGACGTGCCAGAAGCATGCGCCCTGGTGGCGTTGTTCGTGCAATTCATGCCTGTGATCCATGACGGACCGCGCAGTGCAAGGCGCAAACTGTTCAGTCGCGGGGTCGAGCTGATCGCCCTGATGCGGCTCGCACCAATCCAATAGTTTGTCATACAAACGTTACATAACTGACACATAACCTTAACCCAACGACATTACCCAGCCCCAGAGACGGTTGCCGTCTGATTCAAACCGCAGGAGAAGTCATGCTACATTTTAAACTTTCCACAACAGCAATTGCGCTTGTTATGATGTCTGCAGCGGCCGTGTCCGCACAGTCGCGCGCCAACGTTCAAGCCGCCGGTTCCTCGACCGTTCTGCCTTATGCCAACATCGTGGCTGAAGCTTTTGGTGCTGAAACCGACTTTGCCACACCAGTGGTTGAAGGTGGTGGTTCGTCAACTGGCCGCCGCATGCTCTGCGAAGGTGTGGGCGAGGGCACGATTGATATCGCCAACTCCTCTTCCTTGATGAAAGATTCAGAGCGCGAAACCTGTATCGCAGCTGGCATTACACCGATCGAAGTGCGCTTTGGCTATGATGGCATCGTCTTTGCGTCCGATATCAATGGCGCATCGTTCGCGTTCGAGCCCGTGCATTGGCACATCGCCCTGGCGGCCGAGCATTTCATCGACGGTGCATTGGTGCCAAACACCCTGACCAACTGGGCCCAAGTGGCCGAGATTGCACAGTCGCTGGGCGTTGCAGGCGATCTGCCCGATCAGGAAATCAATGCGTTCATCCCCGGCACCAACCACGGTACTCGTGAAGTGTTCGACGAGAACGTGCTGCTGGACGGTTGTGAGCAGGGTGGTTTCCTTGCCGCGATGCTGGCTGCCGGTGTTGACGAAGATACCGCAGAAGACGCTTGCATGAACACCCGCACCGATGGCCGCTCTGTCGACATCGAAGGCGACTACCCACAAACGCTGGCGAACCTCGATTCGACACCGACTGGTATCGGCGTATTCGGTCTGTCGTTCTACGAGAACAACACTGATCGTCTGCAGGTCGCGACAATGTCCGGCGTGACACCTTCGACCGAGACGATTTCGGTGGGTGAATACCCCGTGTCGCGTCCGTTGCAGTTCTACGTCAAGCAAGAGCATATCGGCGTGATCCCAGGTCTTCTGGAATTTGTCGAGTTCTTCATCTCTGACGAAATCGCAGGCCCCGGTGGTCCACTGTCCGATTACGGTCTTGTTCCCGATCCAAAACTGGCCGAAACACAGGCGATGGTCGCAGCTCTGCGCTGATCTGAGATCGTGAAACGAAAAAGAGCAGTCCCTGTTTCAGGGGCCGCTCAACCCCAATTTGGATGGCAAGACTGTCCGACAATATAGTCAAGGGTCTCAATGGGCGCTTTTATCACATTCCCCGCTGTCTTCCTGCTGATCGTGCTGCTTGCGATTGCCGGATATGCCCTTGGCCGCAACAAGGCGCTGACATTTCCCGCGCAAAGCACCCATTCCCGCCCACACCAGCATGCTTGGCACGTTGTTTTTGCAACAGCCGCGCCATCGTTGCTGATTGTTACGTTGTGGCTTTTTTTTGCGGGCATCGCTTCGAATATCTATACCAACGCGGTCACTCCGGACGATCTGATTGACGTGCGCTTGTCGGCGCAGGACCGTGAAGGCCTGACCGACCGAGAGATAGAGATCCGCGAAGCCGTATTACGAACTCAGTTTATCGCCGGTGTGCGAAGCCTTGCGTCCGCGCTTGACGGCTACGTCGCTGACGGCAATGCGACAGACGCAGATATTTCTGGTTGGAACGCTGAGCAAGAGCCGATCGCGGACAGGCTGCGTGCGGGTGGACAAGTCCTTGGCCCAGACGTGACCAACGGGATGTTGTCGGTGGCACAGATCGTCCGGCAGTTTGACAGACGTGTTGGGACGGTTGGCCCGATCATTTCGTTAGTGCTGGCGATTGCAGGTTTTGCGATCGCGCTGCGCCGGATTTCCGCCGAATTCCGGGCGCGCGTGGTGATTGAGCGCTGGATCACCGGATTTCTGATTTTCGCATCCACGATGGCTGTTCTTGCGACTGTCGCTATTCTTGCTGCTCTAACGCTTCCTTCGCTCAACTTCTTCCGAGAGTACGGGTTTTTCAACTTCCTGTTCGGGATGACGTGGGGGCCGGCGGGCGATGTTGTCGGTATCCCCGAAGGTCGTGATGGCAGCTATCAATCGGCCTTGGGTTTTGTGCCGTTGATTTGGGGCACACTGTACATTTCTCTTGTGGCGCTGCTGGTCGCTGTTCCGCTTGGGCTGCTTGCAGCGGTCTATCTGTCGGAATTCGCGTCGCGCATGACGCGGTCCTGGGTCAAGCCAGCGCTTGAAATCCTGGCTGGTGTGCCAACCATCGTCTACGGTATTTTCGCGCTGATCACGATCGGGCCTTTCTTACAAGCCGTGGTGGGTGCGACTGTGATGCCGAACACAGTGTCGGTCATGACCGCAGGCGTGGTCATGGGCATGATGCTGGTGCCTTTCATCTCGTCGCTGAGCGATGACGTGATCAACGCGGTGCCGCAGGCGATGCGTGACGGCTCGCTTGCGATCGGTGCTACGCAGGCGGAAACAGTGACCCAAGTGATATTGCCCGCTGCATTGCCCGGTATCGTCGGTGCCATCGTGCTGGCCGCATCGCGTGCCATCGGCGAGACGATGATCGTCGTGCTGGCTGCGGGTGCCTTGTCCAACGTTCAAGGAATAGAACCTAACCCCTTTGGTGCAGTGGTCACCGTGACAACGCGGATCGTCGCCGTCCTGACAGGTGAAGGATCGGGCTTTGACTCGATTGACGTGCTCGCCGTCTTTGCGCTGGCCTTCACGCTGTTCTTTATCACACTCGCGCTGAACCTTCTGGCCCAGCGCATGGTCGCAAAATACCGGGAGCAGTACGACTGATGTCCGACGCAAACTTGTCCGGCGCTGCGCCGATCCGCAAAAGTTCATTGCTCGAGCAATCCGCGCTTGTCCGTAAACGTCATCGTACCGGAACGATACTGCGCTGGCTGGGGTTTAGCGCGATCACGCTTGTGTTGTTGTTTCTTGCGATTTTGTTGTGGTCGATCGTGTCGCGTGGCGTGCCGGCGTTGTTCCAGCATCAAGCACAGATGGAACTTTATTATGATCCCGCAGTCCTGAACCCTGACGGCGGAGATGTATCGCCAGAGGAAATCGGCTCGATCAACCTGCGCACAGGGTTCGAACGGGGCATATTCACGTCGTCGCTGCGCAGAACCCTGGAAAACGCAGGAATTGATATCGAAGGTACTGTGTCGCGTCGCTGGACAGCCGAAGCTGTCAGCGCATTGGACGCAGCGGGCTTGACCGGCGCCAGCGCGATCATCGCTGCCGCACAGACGCCCGCCGATGCCGCCAAGCAGCTTGGTCAGGCGGGCAGTGCAGTGCGGGCTGCTGTCGCGGCCATGGACGGGGATGACACAAACGCCGCGATCACAGCGCGGGATGCGGCGGCGCAGACACTGAACGATCTGGGCTTTGCCGAGGCTGCGGACCGCGTTGCATCCATCGCACCAGACGATAGCGCCACACTTGCCGACACCGGCTATCAGATCGCTTTCACGGATGCGGCAGGTGCCCTGCGCCAGCCCGCGCAGTTCGACGACGCCGCCCTTTCGAGCATTATCTTTGCTAAGAACCGGCGGGACGTGCGTGACCGGCTTGTCGCCAACCCCGAACTTGTAGGCACGACCGAAAATACCGGTGTACCGATCAGCATCTCTATCACACGTTACCTGTCGGGCGAATTGTCCGGCGTCGGCACGGCGCAGATGCCGCCCGGGTTCGATATCGGACACCTTGCCTTGGTCGATGCGATGGTCGAGGCCGAGCTGATCAGCAATTCCTTCCGCTGGCATTTTTTCACCAACCCCTATTCGCAAAGTGGCGAGATCGCGGGAATCGGGCCTGCCTTGATGGGGTCAGCCTATATGATGCTTGTAGTTTTGGTTTTTTCACTAGTGTTCGGTGTGGCCGCGTCGATCTATCTTGAAGAATTCGCGCCCAAGAACCGCTTTACTGACTTCATCGAAATCAACATTGCAAACCTTGCTGCGGTGCCGTCAATTGTGTTCGGGATTCTGGGTGCTGCGATCCTGTTCACGTTAATGGACCTTGGGTTTGGCAGCTCTATCCGGGGCACGGCGCTTTTGGGCGGTCTTGTGCTGTCGCTGATGACGCTGCCGACCATTGTGATTGCGACCCGTGCCGCGCTGAAGGCCGTGCCACCCTCGATTGCCGATGCAGCGCTGGGCGTCGGGGCGTCCAAAGTCCAGATGGTTTTCCATCACAAGCTGCCGCTGGCCGCACCCGGCATTCTGACTGGCACCATCATCGGGATTGCACAGGCACTGGGTGAGACGGCACCCCTGCTGCTGATCGGTCTGTCGGTATCGACGGGGGCGGCGCTGCTGTCATCGCCGTTTTCGGGCGGTTTGCTGGAACAGGCACAATCGATGCCGACTGTCGTCTATCTGCTGGCACAGAACCAAGATGCACCCGTGCGCGAAGGCTTGGCACAATCCGCGATCCTCGTGATGCTTGTCCTGCTGTTCGCGCTGAATATCCTCGCAATTATCTTGCGGCGTAAGTTCGAGCGCCGGTGGTGATAGGCATGGACATCAACGCCGTTGGCAAAGGATACGACAATGGACGACCTTAGACGCATCGAAAGAACCACCGACATGAACGACTCAAAGATTTCCGCCAAGGGTGTGCAGGTCTATTACGGCGATACACATGCCATCAAGGATGTCAGCGTCGAAATCGGCGACAAGACCGTGACCGCCTTTATCGGTCCGTCGGGGTGTGGCAAATCCACCTTTCTGCGCTGCCTGAACCGGATGAACGACACGATCGACATCTGCCGCGTGCAGGGCAGCATCACGATGGACGACCAGGACATCTATGATCCGCGCGTCGATCCGGTGCAGCTGCGCGCCAAGGTGGGCATGGTGTTCCAGAAACCCAACCCCTTCCCCAAGTCGATTTATGACAACGTGGCTTATGGCCCCAAGATTCATGGGCTCGCGCGGAACAAGGCCGATATGGATGGGATCGTCGAGGCATCTTTGCGCCGTGCGGCCCTGTGGAACGAGGTCAAGGACCGGCTCGATTCTCCCGGTACAGGCCTGTCGGGTGGCCAGCAGCAGCGCCTGTGCATCGCGCGCGCCGTCGCCACCGCCCCCGAAGTTTTGTTGATGGACGAACCCTGTTCGGCGCTGGACCCCATCGCCACCGCGCAGATCGAGGAATTGATCGACGAATTACGCCAGCAGTTTTCGGTGGTGATTGTCACCCATTCGATGCAACAGGCCGCCCGCGTCAGCCAAAAGACCGCGTTCTTCCATATGGGCCATCTGGTCGAATTCAACGACACCGACCAGATTTTCACCAACCCGCAGGATCCACGCACCGAAAGCTATATCACCGGCCGGATCGGGTAAGAACCATGACAATGAACGACAATCATATCGTCGCGTCCTTTGACCGCGACCTTGAAAGCATCCAGGCCACCATGGTCAAGATGGGCGGCCTTGTCGAACAGGCGCTTGCGGATGCGGCACAGGCGCTGCGCACCCGCGATGACGCGCTGGCCGAAAAAGTCCGTGTCGGGGACAAGGTGATCGATGATCTTGATCTGCTGATCAAGTCGGATGCCGCGCGTCTCTTGGCCCTGCGCGCCCCGACCGCCAAGGACCTGCGCCTTGTGCTGGCCGTAATGGAAATCAGTTCGCATCTGGAACGCTGCGGCGATTATGCCAAGAATATCGCCAAGCGCACCATCGCCATGTCGGGTGCCGGCGCCATTGGTGGCACGCTGTCCGATATGGCGCGGATGTCCGCCTTTGTCGAAAGCATGGTGCGCGAATCTCTGGATGCCTTTATCCAGCGCGATCCGGCCAAGGCCGCCGAAATCATCGCACGCGACGCCGAAGCGGACCAGATCTACAACACATTGTTTCGGTCATTCCTGACCCATATGATGGAAGACCACAAGAATATCACCGTGGGCATGCATCTGCATTTCATCGCCAAGAACATCGAACGCGTAGGCGACCATGCAACGGGTATCGCCGAACAGACGATCTATGCCGTCACCGGTGCTTTGCCCGAGGATGACCGCCCCAAGCAGGACAACACCACCTCTGCGATCATGGAAAGTGGTCAGTGATGGCCGATCTGCAACCCTCCGTTCTGGTGGTCGAGGATGAACCGGCCCAGCGTGAAGTGCTGGCCTATAACCTCGAAAGCGAAGGGTTTCGTGTCATCAAGGCCGCTGATGGCAACGAAGCCCTGCTGCTGATCGAAGAAGAACAGCCCGACCTGATCCTGCTGGACTGGATGTTGCCCGGCACATCGGGCATCGAAATCTGCCGCCAGATCAAAAGCCGCCCGGCTTTCCGCATGACGCCCGTGATCATGCTCTCGGCGCGGTCAGAAGAGGTGGACAAGGTCCGCGGTCTGGAAACCGGTGCCGATGATTACATCAGCAAGCCTTATTCGATTATCGAACTTCTGGCACGGGTCAAGGCGCATCTGCGCCGGTCGCGCCCCGCCACGATGGGCGAAAGGTTGATCTACAACGATATCCTGCTGGATTCCGAAACCCACAAAGTGTTTCGCGGCGAAAAGGAGCTTAAACTCGGCCCAACCGAATTTCGCCTGCTGACGACTTTCATGGAAAAACCGGGCCGCGTGTGGAGCCGGGATCAGCTGCTTGACCGTGTCTGGGGCCGCGACATCTATGTCGATACGCGCACTGTCGATGTCCATGTCGGCCGGCTACGCAAAGTGCTGGGCAGCCACGGCGGCGAGGATCTGATCCGCACCGTGCGCGGTGCTGGATATGCGCTGGGATAAGGCGCCAATAAGGCTGCCTCCGAAAGTCAGGCGGCCTTATTAAACCCCGTTGGACCCAAAAGGCAAAAGGCAAAAGGCTCCGCCCTGGAGCCTCATGTCTTATTTGTGCGTGGTTTATATGGCGGGGGGAACGGGACTGACGTCGAACCTTATCTTGGTCGTAAGTCAGTGACTTTATTATATCGAAAAACAGTTCCGCATGCCATTGATGCAGACTCTAATGAGATCCAACCCGTATAGTTTCATTCTTGCGAACCTCAAAACCCACCCTCAGCCGACGGAAATATTTTTTCCCGATGACCTTCACTAAGACGTAATCAAGATGTCACTGCTAGCGGCAAAATCTCATCGCCGCGATCCTTAGCCTTAGCCTTCGGCTATCGGCCGCAAAATCTGTTCGAACAGATGCCACCAGAATTGGACTGCCTCGTGGCTGAAAACGACACCGCGCTCCTACAGAAGGTCCTCAACGTTTCGAAGCAAAAGCGGAAACCGCACATAGAGCAGTTTCCGACAGACGGATGATCTCAGGGCTCGTCTTGTAGTAGCGAAATGGGCCGGCTTTGGTATCATAACTATACTATACCGGTCCTACTTCAAAACCCGAAAGTTCTCGTGAGTTATGACGCGGAAGTTGTCTGACACCTTGTCGCGGAATTTCTGCCATTCCTGCGGGATGGTCTCACGCATGAA
>Ga0222707_1000011_pt1 | contig 118817 bp, 121 predicted proteins | sample AntAcemetage1574_FD_179831 | JGI IMG/M metagenome (GOLD analysis project Ga0222707, IMG submission 179831) | Saline water microbial communities from Ace Lake, Antarctica - #1574 | ecosystem: Environmental > Aquatic > Non-marine Saline and Alkaline > Saline | place: Antarctica: Ace Lake...
AGATGGCGACCATGACCAATGGAGGCACGGTCAGTAGGCCGTCGACGATCCCTTCAAAGCCGTCTTTTAGACCGTCGGCAAAGGTATCGATGACCCCGCCAAAGGTTGCATTGATCCAGTCAAAGATCGCGCGCGCCCACAGGCCCACAGGAATTTTCGTATCAGTCAGCCAGTTCATCGGGTGCCTTCAATTAGGATGGCGCGGGCCTTTTAGGACCGCGCCGGTAAATTGCTTAGCCTTCCAGCTTGGCCGTCACGGCAGCCGCGGCATCGCCGCCGTCCAGCGTCGTCACTCCGTCCAGCCAGCCAGCCCATGCTTCCGGGTTTGCCTTGAGCCACGCAGCTGCAGCATCTTCGGCGGCAGCATTTTCGTTCAGGATCGCGCCCATGATCTCGTTTTCCATCGGCAGCGTGAAGGACAGGTTTTCCAGCAGCTTGCCAACGTTCGGGCAGGCCGCGACATAGCCGGCGGTCGTGTTGGTATAGACCGTGGCACCGCCCAGATCGGGGCCGAAAAAGTCATCGCCGCCTTCCAGATAGGTCATGTCAAATTTGGCGTTCATCGGGTGCGGCTCCCAACCCAGGAACACGATCGGCGTCTCGCGGCCATCGGCCCGCTCAACCTGCGCCAGCATGCCCTGCTCGGACGATTCGACGACCTTGAAGCCTTCCAGCTCAAAGGCGTTCGCTTCGATCATGTCCAGAATTAAGCGGTTGCCGTCGTTGCCCGGCTCGATGCCGTAAATCTCTTCGTCCAGTGCCTCGCGGTTAGCTGCGATGTCGGCAAAGGTTTTGATTCCCATGTCAGCAGCAGCCTTGTTCACGGCTAGCGTGTACTTTGCACCCTCAAGGTTCGCACGGACGCTGTCGACAGTGCCTGCCTCGCGGTAGGGTGCAATGTCGCCTTCCATCGTCGGCATCCAGTTGCCCAAGAACACATCGACGTCGCCTTCGGCGAGGCTGATATAGGTCACAGGCACGCTCAGCAGCTTGGTCTCGGTGTCATAGCCCAGCGCGTCCAGCACGACAGATGTTGCCGCTGTGGTGGCCGTGATGTCGGTCCAGCCGACGTCGGCAAAGGTCACGCCGCTGCAGTCATCCTGCGCTAATGCAGGTGTCGCCGCGACAAGCGCCAGTACGGAAAGTGTAGTTTTGAACGTCATCGAAAATCTCCCGGTCGGTTTTTATTGATTGATGAGTCAATCAAAAACGGTTTAGACAGGTATTGCAACAAGGAATACTGCAATGCCCAAGATTGGGATGGAGCCTATACGCCGCGCCGCTTTGGTCAAAGCGACAATTGCCGAGGTCGGCATCCATGGCTCGCTAAATGTCAGCGTTAGCCAGATTGCGAAGCGTGCTGGCATGTCATCAGCGCTGGCGCATCACTATTTTGGCGGCAAGGACCAGATTTTCATCGCGGCCATGCGCTACCTGCTACGCGATTTCCGGGAAGTGGTGCTGCGCGCCTATCTGACCACGCCTGACCGCGCCGAGGCGATCATAAAGGCCAGCTTTGCCAAGACGCACTTCGATCCCGGTGCTGTCGCCGCGTGGATGGCGTTTTACGTGCAGGCCCAGACCAATCCCGAAGCGCGGCGCTTGCTGTCGCTCTATCAGCGTCGGCTGCGTTCTAACTTGACCCACGCTTTGCGCGGGCAGGTCGCCGATCCGTCTGATGTGGCTGACTTGCTTGCCGCGCTCATTGACGGCTTCTATATCCGCCGCGCCTTGGCGGACCCCAAGACCGATGCCGCTGGGCAGGTTTTATCACTGCTGAAAACTCTTAAGGTTGCCCACTGACCGCTAACGACTTCAAACGCGAATGATCCCTTTCATTTGGCCAAATAAACTCCCGCCGGAGGCAAATATGACATATCCTACACAACCCAAAGCCAGCCACTTCATTGGTGGTGAATACGTCGAAGACACCGCAGGTGATCTGATCGAGGTAATTTATCCTTACACTGGCGAAGTTATCGCGCGGGTCCACGCCGCCACGCCCGCGATCATCGAGCGCGCCTTGCAGGCCGCCACAGATGCAAAAGCCGCCTGGGGCGCAATGACCGGGACAGAGCGGGGCCGCATCCTGCGCCGCGCCGCCGACATCATGCGGACGCGAAACCACGATCTGTCGGTGCTGGAAACTTTCGACACCGGAAAGCCGCTTCAGGAAACCTCTGTCGCCGATGCCACATCTGGTGCGGATGCGTTTGAATACTTCGGCGGTATGGCCGCCACAATCACAGGCGAACATATTCCGCTGGCGGGGGGCGATTTTGTCTACACCCGGCGCGAGCCGCTGGGCGTCTGCGTTGGCATCGGTGCGTGGAACTATCCCACCCAAATCGCAAGCTGGAAAGGCGCACCTGCGCTGGCCTGCGGCAACACGATGATCTTCAAGCCGTCGGAAACCACGCCGCTTTGTGCGCTGAAGGTGGCCGAAATATTGTGCGAGGCAGGCGCACCTCCGGGCGTCTACAACGTCGTGCAGGGCGTGGGGGCCGTGGGCGCGGCGCTGATCACCGATTCCCGCGTCGCAAAGGTTTCGCTGACCGGATCGGTCGCGACGGGGCAAAAGGTCTACGCCGCCGCTGCCGCCGGTCTGCGCCATGTCACGATGGAACTGGGGGGCAAATCCCCGCAGGTCGTGTTCGATGATGCCAACCTCGAAGATGCCGTTTCCGGCGCGATCCTCGGTAACTTCTATTCGACCGGGCAGGTCTGTTCTAACGGCACGCGGGTCTTTGTGCAGCGTGGGCTGGTAGATGCCTTCCTTGCGCGGCTGACGGAACGCCTTGGCGCTGTCGTCATGGGCGATCCGCAAGACATGGCTACAAACTTTGGCCCCATGGTAAGTGCCCGCCAGCGCGACATCGTCGAAGGCTTTATCGCCAAAGGCGTCACTGAGGGCGCGCGGCTTGTCTACGGCGGCAACCGCCCCGACCGCGATGGCTTCTTTCTGGAACCGACGGTCTTTGCCGACGTCACCGATGAGATGACGATCGCGACGGACGAAATCTTTGGCCCGGTTATGTCCGTGCTGATATTCGATAGCGAAGAAGAGGCCCTGCGCCGCGCCAATGCCACGCCTTACGGCTTGGCGGCGAGCGTCTTTACCGCCGATCTGACCCGTGCCCACCGTATGGCTGCCGGGTTCGAGGCGGGAACCTGCTACATCAACACTCACAACCTTGCCCCGGTCGAGGCCCCATTCGGTGGGTCCAAGCTGTCTGGCGTGGGACGTGAAAACTCTAAGGAAGCGGTCATGAACTATACCCAAACCAAGGGTGTCTATGTCTCGATGAACACGGTCGAGGCACCGTTCTGATGAATGCTGAATACGTCATCATCGGGGCTGGTAGCGCAGGCTGCGCCATCGCCTACCGGCTTGCTGAGGCGGGCAAGGACGTGCTGATAATCGAACACGGCGGCTCTGACGTGGGGCCGTTCATTCAGATGCCCGCCGCGCTGTCCTATCCGATGAGCATGAAAACCTATGACTGGGGTTTTCAGACAGAGCCGGAGTCGCACTTGGGCGACCGCCGCCTTGCCACACCGCGCGGCAAGGTGATCGGCGGGTCGTCCTCGATCAACGGGATGGTTTATGTCCGGGGCCACGCCAAAGATTTCGACCACTGGGCCGAGATGGGCGCGCAGGGCTGGGCTTATGCCGACGTGCTGCCGTATTACATGCGGATGGAGCACTGGCACGCCGGTTTGCATGGTGGAGATCCGGCGTGGCGCGGCAAGGACGGCCCGCTGCATGTGACCCGTGGCCCACGTAGGAACCCGCTGGTCAAAGCCTTTGTCGAGGCGGGCAAGCAGGCAGGCTATCCGGCGACGGACGATTACAATGGCGAGCAGCAAGAGGGCTTCGGTCCCTTTGACGCGACCATCTATCTGGGCCGCCGCTGGTCTGCCGCGAACGCCTATCTGCGCCCGGCGCAAAAGACCGGCAACTGCCGCGTCACCCGTGCCTTTGCCCGCCGCGTGATCATCGAAGACGGCCGCGCTACCGGGGTCGAGGTCATGCGCAAGGACGTGGTTGAGGTCATTTCGGCGAGTAAAGAGGTCATCATCGCGGCCTCTGCCATTAACTCGCCCAAGTTGCTGATGCTGTCGGGTGTCGGTCCCGCCGCGCATCTGGCGGAACATGGTATCCCTATTGTGGCGGACCGGCCCGGTGTCGGGCAGAATCTGCAGGACCATCTGGAGCTTTATATCCAGCAGGCGGCGACCAAGCCTGTGACGCTGTTCACTTATTGGAAGCTGATCTGGAAGGCCTTGATTGGTGCGCAGTGGCTGTTTGGCAAGCGCGGTCTTGGCACGTCGAACCACTTTGAAAGCACGGGCTTCATCCGGTCCAAGGCTGGCGTCGAATACCCCGATATCCAGTTCCACTTCCTGCCCATCGCGATCCGTTATGATGGCAAGGTCGCAGCTGAGGGCCATGGCTTTCAGGCGCATGTGGGGCCGATGCGATCCGCGTCGCGCGGTGCGGTCACGCTGGCCAGCGGCGATCCCGATACCGCGCCGGAAATCCGGTTCAACTATATGTCCGACCCAAAGGATTGGGAGGATTTTCGCACTTGCATCCGTCTTACGCGCGAAGTCTTCGCACAAGAGGCTTTCGCGCCGTTCCGGGGCCATGAGATTCAGCCCGGTGCCGCCGTCCAGTCGGACGAGGCGCTGGATGATTTCATCCGCGAACACGCCGAGAGCGCCTATCACCCCTGCGGCACCTGCCGGATGGGGGCGGCAGATGATCCGCTGGCGGTGGTCGATCCTGAATGCCGGGTTATCGGGGTCGAAGGGCTGCGGGTTGCAGACAGTTCGATCTTTCCGCAGATCACCAACGGCAACCTGAATGCGCCGTCGATTATGGTGGGTGAGAAGGCGTCGGATCATATCCTTGGCCTCGCGCCATTGGCCCGCGCGAACGATGCGCCATGGATCCACCCTGACTGGCAGACGCAGCAGCGCTGATTTTATGTGAATGCGCGATAAGGGCGGCCTCTGCCGCCCTTATCCTGTCAACTTTCGCGATCATCTTGTGATCATGCGAAGAACCTTAATCATTTGTTTGCTAATTTGTGTTGTGCTCGCTGCGGCTGATATTTTTGGGCGTGCGCGGGTCATTGATGGCGATACCCTGCAGATCGGCCAGACCCGCATTCGTTTGCATGGCATCGACGCGCCAGAGGCAAGCCAGATCTGCCTTGATAGTGGTGGACAGGCGGCGGCCTGCGGGGCGGCGGCCACGCGGGCGATCCAGGTGGTGGTTGGCACCAATACGGTTCATTTTGCACCGCGCGATATCGACCGCTATGGCCGCACGCTGGCGAGCTGCCCGGCGCTAGGCCGCTTGTTGGCCCGCCAGCGCGCGGGTCCGGGCGATCACGATAAGGATCGAAACCAGCGCAAAGATTGCGCTGACTAGCATCAGCACCTGCAAGGGAATGGTGCCAGAGGTGTCATCCAGTAACGTGCCCGCGAATTGCGACAGCGCTGCGCCGCCGCCGATCATCAGCGCTCCGCCAAGACCGGACGCCGTGCCCGCCAGCAGAGGGCGCACCGATAACAGGCCAGCGGTGGCGTTGGGCAGCATCAGCCCGTTGCCAAGACCCAGCAGCGTGCAAAAGCCAAAGAACAGCCCAGCGGTGTTGAACCCAGCCAGTGACACCAGCAAAGACGCGCCCAGCCCGACGATACTGACAATGCAGCCCGCCAGCGCCATGTTGTCGATCCCGGCGCGCATGGCATAGCGGCCGGTCAGGAAGTTGCCAAAGGCATAGCCGATGGCGGGCGCACCCAGCGCCGCCCCCGTCATCATCGGTGACAAACCGTAAAGGTGGTCAGCCACAAAGGCCGCGCCGCCGAGAAAGGCAAAGAACGACCCAGAGCCAAAGGCGCTGCACAAGGCATAGCCCCAAAAACGCGGCGCGCTGAGCAGATCGGGATAGCTGCGCAGCTGCTTTGCAAAGCTGGTGCCGCCTGCGCGCACCGTTTCGCCCTGATCATAATAGCAGAAGGCAAATACCAGTGCCCCGGCCAGCGAAAGGAACACAAAGGACGACTGCCAGCCGAAAGCTTGATCCAGCACGCCGCCAATCGTCGGCCCAATCATCGGGATCACGGCCATGCCCATGGTGACATAGCCGATCTTGGATGCGCTGACGTTCGCTGGATAGATGTCGCGTACTATGGCCCGCGACAGTACGATGCCGGTGGCCACCGCCGCCTGCAGAATCCGGAACGTCAAAAAAGCTGCGATGGATGTGGATAGCAGCGCACCAATCGTCGCGGCGATATAGACCAGAAGCGAGCCTAGCATCAGCTTGCGCCGTCCAAACCGGTCTGACAGCGGTCCGACAAAGATCTGCAATACCGCCGTCGCCGCCAGATAACCTGACACCGACAATTGCATTATGGCATAATCGGTCTCAAAGAACGCGGCCATGCGGGTCAGTGACGGCAAAAATATCGACATGTTAAGCGCCGAGATCCCGGCCAGCAGGATCAGTGTTGAAATGTGGGGCGGGGTGCGGTTATCAAAAAACCGGATCTGAGGCGCTGTATACATCGACGCACGTTACAAGTCGCCCGCCGTTTGTCTATCCGCGTCATGGCGCAGCGGCATGTGCACAAATGAACCAAAATGGCCGCCGCTCTGGATGGTGCTACCAGGCCACGCCGGGCATATTCGGGGCGCATCCCTTCGGTTGGTATGGAAAATTTGTTGACAAACTCCGCAGCGTTCACGCGCTTTGTGGCTTCACCTGCGCCTGTACGGAACCTATGATCACCCTCAAACAAGGCGAAGGCTGCGGGGGATATCATGAAAGATCACTTGGACACGCTGGCGGCGAGGCGGGCGGAATCGCAACTGGGCGGGGGTGTGAAACGCATCGATGCGCAGCATGCCAAGGGCAAGCTGACCGCGCGCGAGCGGATCGACCTGCTGCTGGACGATGGCAGCTTTGAAGAATTTGACGCTTTCGTAACACACCGGGCTGTCGACTTCGGGATGCAGGACAGCACGCCGATGGGCGATGGTGTCGTGACTGGCTGGGGCACGATCAACGGCCGCATGGTCTATGTGTTCAGCCAGGACTTTACCGTCTTTGGCGGGTCGCTGTCCGAAACTCACGCGCTGAAGATCTGCAAGATCATGGACATGGCTATGCAGAACGGCGCGCCTGTGATCGGGATCAACGATTCCGGCGGTGCGCGCATTCAAGAAGGCGTGGCATCCCTTGCCGGTTATGCCGAGGTGTTTCAGCGCAACGTGATGGCGTCGGGCGTGGTGCCACAGATCAGTCTGATCATGGGGCCGTGCGCGGGCGGCGCGGTCTATTCGCCCGCCATGACGGACTTCATCTTTATGGTGCGCGACACGTCTTATATGTTCGTAACCGGCCCCGACGTGGTTAAGACCGTCACGAACGAAGTGGTCACCGCAGAGGAACTGGGCGGCGCGAGCACGCATACCAAGAAGTCCTCCGTCGCTGACGGTGCGTTCGATAACGATGTCGAGGCAATTGCCGAATGTCGCCGCCTGTTCGACTTCTTGCCGCTGAATAACCGCAAGACCGTGCCGACGCGGCCGTTCTTTGACGATGTGAACCGGATCGAAGACAGCCTTGATACGCTGATCCCCGACAACTCGAACACGCCCTACGACATGAAAGAGCTGATCCACAAGCTTGCAGATGAGGGTGATTTTTACGAAATTCAGGCCGACTTTGCCAAGAACATCCTTACCGGTTTTATCCGGCTGGAAGGGTCCACCGTGGGCGTCGTGGCAAACCAGCCGATGGTGCTGGCGGGGTGTTTGGATATCGACAGTTCCCGCAAGGCGGCGCGCTTTGTGCGGTTCTGCGACGCGTTCGAGATTCCGATCCTGACGCTGGTTGACGTGCCGGGGTTTCTACCAGGGACGTCGCAGGAATACGGTGGCGTAATCAAGCACGGCGCAAAACTGCTGTTCGCTTATGGCGAGGCGACGGTGCCCAAGGTCACCGTCATCACACGCAAAGCATACGGCGGGGCCTATGACGTGATGGCGTCCAAGCACCTGCGCGGCGATTTCAACTATGCTTGGCCCACGGCAGAGATTGCTGTGATGGGGGCAAGGGGCGCGACAGAGATAATCCACCGGGGCAAAAGCCCCGAAGAGATCGCAGAGCGGACCAAGGAGTACGAAGCCCGCTTTGCCAATCCCTTCGTCGCGGCCAGCAAGGGCTTTATCGACGAGGTTATCATGCCAAGGTCGACTCGACGCCGTGTTTGCCGGGCGTTTGCGTCGCTGCGCGGCAAGTCCTTGCAGAACCCATGGAAAAAGCATGACAACATCCCACTTTAGGGCAGGGGGGTCGGCCCCCCGTTCGCCAGTTGCGGACTCCCCCCAAAGTATTTTTGGCAAAGTGATGGCGCGGCCCCAGCATGTGGGACCGCTGATCGCCGCCTTGCTGTGGGCGATGCCCGCCGGGGCGCAGCAGATCGTGGTGCCATCGGGGCTGGACATCGCGCTTTACGATGTGATCCTAGAGGCAGATGCCCAAACCGCGCGGTTCCGGTTCGTGACGCCGGCGATTGCACCTTCGGGCGATAATATGGGGTTTGTCGATGTTGTCGGTGATCTGCAGTTCGTCTGCGACCGCGTCATTGTGCCCGCCTTGCATAAAAACGGCTGGACCGAGGCTGAAATCGTGATGTCCGTTTCGGACCAGCGGGTCGATTTCGGCACTTACGATCCGGCCATTACACAATTCTTTCAGCCGTTTCGGCTGGGGGACGAAAACTGCATCTGGGAGGACTTTTGATGCCAATGGATGCGATGGCCGTTAACCGCCGCGCAAGCGATGTTTTCCTGCCACTGTTGCGTGATCTCACGCAAAAGACACTATGCCGAATGGCTGGGCCTGCTATGACTGTTTCAGGGACGGCAAGAGAGTCGTTCCTCCAACACATGCGGACCGGCGATCAACGCTGGCCGCGGCAGTCAGGCGGATCAGGCAAATGTCGAACGGTTTCAAGTTATTTTGTGTCATGGCCCTTATGGCGGTTGTCGCCGTCAGCGGATCAAAGGGCCAGGCCCGCGTCGGCGTGCCAGAGATCACCCAACACGAGTGATTCGCTGCGGGTTACCGCATGATGGAAAAACATCGCGGCTTTCCGGGGCGTCTACCGGGTACTGATTATCAATTCGTGATTCGGCGTGGCCTTAAGGCTGGGGCAACCAAACTTGTAGAGCGCGAGCGCTTTGCTGACCGCAGGCCGGCGGACAAGCGCGCGGATGCGGGCTTTATGGAGGCCCTGTGGACACATTTCGGCGAAGAACCCTTTGTGCGGGGCAATCTGGACGCGGGCCGGCTTAGCTGGCTGCTGGGTAAAGAGGTAGTTGCCGTCGAGGATCCTTTTGATCGCGAAAGCTATGACGCCCTGCTGCGCATAGACGTCGCCCGCGCGCGCATCAGCTTTCCGGAAATCTTTGCATGATCGCAACGTCGCATCATTTCACTGTGGTGCACGTTAATGCGGCGGTATGTCCTGCTTTGCTATCGTATAGCGGTCAAGTTTGTGGGAGCAATTCGGCGGCAAAGCGCCTTTTGTCCGTAATTGGGCTTGAGTTGCCAGCTAACTCAAGCGATTCTACGTCCATCAATAATCCTTATAAAGGCAAGACAACATGTTCAAAGTATCCTGGCTCCTGGCTCCTATCGCAGCTCTTGGCCTGTCGGCCTGTGCCGGTTCCGGTATCGGTAACACCGATTTGGAGCGTGGCGTTATCGGCGCTGGCGCAGGTCTGGTCGCTGCTAGAGTCCTCAACACGGATCCGACCGCAACTGCAGTCGCCGGCGTCGCCGCTGGTCTGCTGTGTGATGACGCAGGCATCTGCCGCTCCACCCGCTAAATTCTCTCGCGCCATTTCGGCGCAAGGGACGATCATCACCGCCGTCGGGGCTTTGCCCTGGCGGCGGTTTTGCGTTTGAAGGACTGATTCCCATGTTCAAGAAAATTCTGATCGCCAACCGGGGCGAAATCGCCTGCCGCGTCATCAAGACTGCACGGCGCATGGGGATCGCCACTGTCGCGGTCTATTCTGATGCCGACCGGAATGCGCTGCATGTGAAAATGGCGGACGAGGCGGTTCATATCGGCCCTAGCCCGGCCAATCAGTCCTATATCGTGATCGACAAGATCATGGACGCTGTCCGCCAGACAGGTGCCGAAGCGGTTCACCCCGGCTATGGTTTTCTGTCCGAGAACCCCAAGTTCGCCCAAGCGCTAGAGGCTTCTGGCGTCGCCTTTATCGGCCCGCCCGTCGGCGCGATTGAGGCGATGGGGGACAAGATTACATCGAAAAAGCTGGCCCAAGAGGCCGGCGTCAGCACCGTGCCCGGCCACATGGATCTGATTGCCGACGCGGACGAGGCGATTAAGATCGCTGGCGAAATCGGCTATCCCGTGATGATTAAGGCCAGCGCCGGCGGCGGCGGCAAAGGCATGCGGATTGCCTGGAAAGAGGACGAAGTCCGCGAAGGCTTTCAGTCGTCCAAGAACGAGGCTGCCAGCAGCTTTGGCGACGACCGGATTTTCATCGAAAAGTTCGTCACCCAGCCGCGTCATATCGAAATTCAGGTGCTGGCGGACACGCACGGCAATGCGGTTTACCTGCACGAGCGCGAATGTTCGATTCAGCGCCGCAACCAGAAGGTCATCGAAGAGGCACCAAGCCCCTTTCTGGACGAAGAAACCCGCGCCGCCATGGGCGCGCAGTCTGTAGCCTTGGCGCAGTCCGTCGGCTATACTAGCGCGGGTACGGTCGAATTCATCGTCGACGGGGACCGCAATTTCTACTTCTTGGAAATGAACACACGGTTGCAGGTAGAACATCCGGTGACGGAACTGATCACCGGCATCGATCTGGTCGAACAGATGATCCGAGTTGCGGCTGGCGAAAAGTTAGCCTTTGGGCAAAGTGATCTAAAGATCAACGGCTGGGCGATCGAATCCCGCCTGTATGCCGAAGACCCTTACCGCGGCTTCTTACCGTCCATCGGTCGTCTGACCCGTTACCGTCCCCCGGTCGAAGAAGCGACGCGAGCCTACGCTGTGCGTAACGACACCGGAGTGTTCGAGGGCGGCGAGATCAGCATGTTCTATGACCCGATGATCGCCAAGCTGTGCACGTGGGCTTTGACCCGTGCGGACGCGATCGACCAGATGCGCCTTGCACTGGACGGGTTCGAACTGGAAGGCATCGGTCACAACCTTCCGTTCCTAGCAGCGGTCATGGATCACCCCAAGTTCATCAGCGGCGACATGACGACAGCGTTTATTGCCGAAGAGTTCCCCGACGGCTTTGACGGTGTAGCGCTGGGGAGTGACACCTTGGTGCGGATTGCAGCAGCCGTGACGGCGATGCACCGTATCAGTGAAATCCGCCGTACGCGGATCACCGGGCGCATGGATAACCATGAACGCACGGTTGGGACGGACTGGAACGTTGCGCTGCAGGGACAGTCATTTGACGCCGTGGTCAAAGCGGACCGGTCCGGTGCGGATGTGACTATCGGGGATCAAAGGCTGCGCGTGGAAAGTAATTGGCTGCCGGGGCAACCGCTGGTACGTCTGTCTGTGGACGGCACACCACTGGTGCTGAAAGCGGCCCGCATTCCGGGCGGCTACCGCGTGCGGCACCGGGGCGCAGACTTAAAGGTGCATGTGCGCACCCCGCGTCAGGCGGAACTGGCGCGTCTGATGCTGGAAAAGGTTCCATCGGATACGTCAAAGCTGCTGTTGTGTCCGATGCCGGGCCTGATCGTCAAAGTGGACGTGGCCGTGGGTGACGAAGTGCAAGAGGGTCAGACCCTTTGCACGGTCGAGGCGATGAAGATGGAAAACATCCTGCGCGCTGAACGGCGCGGCGTGGTGTCCAAGGTCAATGCAAGCGTTGGCGATAGCCTTGCGGTGGATGATGTGATTATGGAGTTCGAATGATCCGGCGTCTGCCTCTTGTTCTGATATGGGCCTTGGCCTGCATCGCTGCAGTCTTGGTGGTCCTTGCCGCGCTTGCGGCGATGATCCCGGAAGGCGTGGTTAGCTATGCGACTGAAATGCCCCGCAGCGCGGTGACGGCCCCGATGATCGCTGTCGTCGTGTTCTGGGGCATCGTGCGCGCAGCTGGCGTGATGCTGGACCCGATGAAGACCTTCGTTTTCGGCGCTTTGGCGGTTTATGGAATGCTGTATATGGTGGGCCGAGTGCTGGCGGTGACAGGGCTCAGTCCACAGCTGGTGCTGGTGGTCAACCTTGTCGCGCTGATGTCGCTGGCCTGGTGGTCGATCAAGGCCGCAGGACCAAAGCAATAATGACGGGGGCCGGTCACTGGTACACGCCGCGCCGATCCTGCATTTCCTGCCGGCGCAACGGCATCTTGTCGATAGACCGTGACAATTCCCGCACATCCCAAGGGCGAGTCTTGCGCGCCTTTATTGCTCCATCCTTGCCCATTAGGGCCAGCATGAACCCGCGCGGACGCAGCCGAAGCCGCGTCTCGGTGCGGGCGGCTGGATCGGTGTCAAAGATCACGACGACATCGCGCAGCGCAAGCTCCTCTGCGCGGGCTGCCAACAGGTCCATTTGCTGCACGAACTGTGGGTCATTGGGCGAATCCGCAAAGACCAGTACCGCGCGTGCGACCCACTGGAATGCGTTTAGGTCAAGCCCAGCCGCATCGACAAATACCGTGCGGTCCGCGTTCCATGCTGCGACAGGATCGTCGGCGGGGGGGGCATCCGATTGGGCCATAACTGGCGCGGCGGACATCGTGACAAGGCAGGCAAACGCAAGAAGTGTTTTCATCATAACTTATCATATAGACTCTGCGCGCGGATTTACGATGCGCCATATTGCCTACGCCGCTCCGGCTGACCGGAATTTAAAGTCATGCGCCGTGTGATTGCCATACGCTGCGGCCATAACCTGAAATTTTTATGCGGCGACGCCGCGCCGTTTTTGACCTTTGGCACAGGCGCTGCCATCAATATGCCAACCGCCCGCCGCAGGGCAGGGCGCGCCTGATCGCTGGGCTGCACGACAACACTGGGGGATACCAATGACCGACAAATTCACATGGGAAAAGATCGCAGCCAAGGAATTGCGCGGGCGCAGCCTTGACGATTTGACGTGGCACACGCTGGAAGGCATCGACATCCAGCCGCTTTATACGGCCGAGGACATCGCAGACCTGCCCCACATGGGCGGCATCCCCGGCGCTGCCCCCTACACGCGCGGCGTCAAGGCGACGATGTATGCGGGTCGCCCTTGGACGATCCGTCAATATGCGGGCTTTTCCACCGCCGAAGAATCCAACGCCTTCTATAAGGCCGCGCTTGCGGGTGGGCAGCAAGGCGTGTCGGTCGCCTTTGATCTGGCAACGCATCGTGGTTATGACAGCGATCACCCCCGCGTCGAAGGCGACGTCGGTAAGGCTGGTGTCGCGATCGACAGCGTCGAGGATATGAAGATTCTGTTCGACGGCATCCCACTGGACAAGGTCAGCGTGTCCATGACGATGAACGGCGCGGTGATCCCGATCCTCGCCAATTTTATCGTGACGGGCGAAGAGCAGGGCCATGACCGCGCCGTGTTGTCGGGAACGATCCAAAACGACATCCTCAAGGAATTCATGGTGCGCAACACCTATGTCTACCCGCCCGAGCCGTCGATGCGGATAATCTCTGACATCATTCAGTACACAGCTGATGAGATGCCGAAGTTCAACTCGATCTCGATTTCCGGCTATCACATGCAAGAGGCCGGGGCGAACCTGGTGCAGGAACTGGCCTATACCCTTGCTGATGGGCGCGAATACGTCCGCGCTGCCATCGCGGCTGGCATGGATGTCGACAGCTTTGCCGGGCGTCTGTCCTTCTTCTTTGCCATAGGCATGAACTTCTTTATGGAGGCGTCCAAACTCCGCGCCGCCCGTCTGCTATGGTCTCGCGTGATGGAAGAATTCGAGCCCAAAGACCCCAAATCGTCAATGCTGCGCACACACTGCCAGACGTCTGGAGTGTCGTTGCAGGAACAAGACCCCTACAACAACGTCGTGCGCACCGCCTACGAGGCGATGAGCGCCGTTCTGGGCGGCACTCAGTCCCTACATACCAACGCGCTGGACGAAGCCATCGCCCTGCCGTCCGACTTTGCCGCGCGCATCGCCCGCAACACTCAGCTGATCTTGCAAGAGGAAACTGGCGTCACTCATGTCGTCGATCCGCTGGCGGGCAGCTACTATGTTGAGAAGCTGACCCACGATCTGGCGACAGCCGCATGGGCGCTGATGGAAGAGGTCGAAGAACTGGGCGGCATGACCAAGGCAGTCGCTTCTGGCATGCCCAAGCTGCGGATTGAAGAGACGGCAGCTAAGCGGCAGGCCGACATCGACCGGGGCACCGAAGTCATCGTCGGCGTGAATAAATATCGCAAAGACAAAGAAGATCCAATCGACATCCGCGACATCGACAACGCCGGTGTGCGCGACAGCCAGATTGCGCGGCTGAAATCCACCCGCGCAAACCGTGACCAAGCCGCCTGCGATGCCGCATTGGACGAGGTCACCCGCCGCGCCCGTGACGGTGGCAATCTGCTAGAGGCGGCCGTCATCGCCGTCCGCCAGCGCGCCACCGTGGGCGAAATCAGTACCGCGATGGAGGAGGTCTTTGGACGCCACCGCGCTGAGGTCAAGATGCTGGCTGGCGTCTATGGTGCCGCCTACGAGGGTGACGCTGGCTTTGCGACCATCCAGAAGGCGGTGGAGGATTTCGCCGTCGAAGAGGGCCGCCGCCCGCGTATGCTGGTGGTCAAGATGGGGCAGGATGGTCATGACCGGGGTGCCAAGGTCATCGCTACCGCCTTTGCCGACATCGGTTTCGACGTGGACGTCGGCCCCTTGTTCCAAACCCCGGGAGAGGCCGCACAGGATGCCATCGACAACGACGTCCATGTCATCGGCATCAGCTCTCAGGCAGCGGGTCATAAGACCCTCGCGCCCAAGCTGATCCGCGCGCTTCAGGATGCGGGCGCTGGCGATATACTTGTTGTGTGTGGCGGCGTGATCCCACAGCAGGACTACCAGTTCCTGATGGATGCAGGCGTCAAGGCGATCTTTGGCCCCGGCACCAATATCCCCAAGGCGGCAGAGGATATCCTGAAGCTGATCCGGGCGACACGCGACTGACTTCATTTGGTGAACTAAACTCCCTCTGGAGGCACCGCCCTTTGCACCGCAAAGGGCGGCTGGTCTTGCAAAGCGCGCCGGAGCAGTGTTTCTGAAAGCACCCAAAGGCGGAGCGTGCCATGCTAACATTAGATCATATCGCACTGGCCTGCACCGATCTGGTGGGTTCTGCCGAATTATTGTCGCAGCTGATTGGTGTACCGTTGCAAAGCGGCGGGAAGCACCCGCGTTATGGCACCCACAACATGCTGCTGGGGATGGGCGACCTGTATCTGGAACTGATCGCCCGCGACCCGGATGCCACACCGACTGGGCGGCCCGCGTGGTTCGAGCTGGATCATTTCACCGGACCGATGCGGCCTGCGAACTGGATTTGCCGGACGCCTGATTTAAAAGCCGCGCTGCCGCGTATGCCCGTCGGTCCCGGCCCAGCAGTGCCCCTAACCCGCGGCGACCTGGCTTGGGATATTACGGTCCCGGACGACGGCAGTCTGCCGCTGGATGGTGCGATGCCGACGCTGATCCAATGGGCTGATGGCACCCGCCACCCCTTGGACCGCCTGACCGACAGCGCCTGCCGCCTGCAACGCTGGACCGTTAGTCACCCGCATGCGCAGATGCTGCAAAACAGCCTGCCGCTGGTCGACCGCCGCGTGCAATTTGTAACCGGCCTCGCTTGTTTTGCCATGACGCTGATGACGCCGCGCGGGATCGTGACCCTATGATCAGGACGGCGACGCCTGACGATGCAGACGCGATCTGCGCTATTTGGAACCCGGTGATCCGGGACACCACGGCGACCTTTACCGCGATCGAAAAGACACCTGCATGCATCGCGGCACTGCTGGCCGAAAAGGCCGCCGATGGGTACTCCTTTTGGGTTTGCACGGCAGGTAAGCGCGTCACCGGGTTTGCCACTTACGGCCAGTTTCGTGGCGGGGACGGCTATCGCCATACGGTCGAACATACGGTTCACCTTGATGCCGCTGCACGGGGGCAGGGGAGGGGCCGCGCACTGATGGATGCCCTGTGCGATCATGCGGCTGGGCAGGGGATGCACAGCATGTGGGCGGGCTGCAGCGCCGACAATCCGCGGGCGGTGGCATTTCACCAAAGGCTTGGTTTCGTGCAAATGGCGCATCTGCCGCAGGTCGGACGAAAATTTGAATCCTGGATCGACCTTATTCTTTTACAAAAGATGCTTTAAGATATCCCCATGTCAATTTGGACCCGTATAGCTGATGCCATTGCCGCCCTGCGCGCAGGTGAAACCCTGTCTGCGGTGTTTGATATGCTGCGCACGCCGCCCGACCGCTCTGTCGCCTTTACCATCGCCGTGATCGCGCTGGGGGCCAAGATGGCCAAGGCCGACGGCACAGTCACAAGGTCAGAGGTTGCCGCTTTCTGCGAGGTGTTCCACATTCCCCCGCAAGAAGAGGCGCACGCCGCGCGACTGTTCAACATGGCTCGCACCGACATTGCAGGGTTCGAGGATTATGCCGGCCGCATCAAGAACATGTTCGGAGATGACGACGCGCCGCTGTGCGATCTGATGGAAGGGCTGTTCCACATCGCGTTGGCTGACGGCAACTACCACCCCGATGAAGACGCCTTTCTGGCTCGGGTTGCCAACATATTTGGCTTTGACGAACGCCGGTTTAACCGAATCCGCGCGCAATTCGTCCCCGACGCCGCACGCGATCCCTATGATGTGCTGGGAGTGACGCCAGACGCTGATCTAGCGACGATCCGCGCCGCATGGCGGGCGCAAGTCCGCGAAACCCATCCCGACCGGATGTTGGCCCGTGGCGTGCCAGAGGAGGCGGTCAAGCTGGCCGAAAAGCGGCTGGTTGCGATCAACCGCGCTTGGGAAGACATCTCGGACCTGCGGCAGTGACGACCCCGCTGCGGCTGGCGACCTACAACGTTGAATGGTTTAATAACCTTTTCAATGACGCGGGCGATCTGCTAGCTGATGGCCATTGGTCCGGTCGGTGGAACGTCACGCGGCGCGATCAGATAACGGCCCTTGGCACTGTCTTCACCGCGATGGATGCGGATGCGGTCATTGTGATCGAGGCACCGGACACCTCTCGGCGGCGGCAAACGCAGACAGCATTGGAAGGCTTCGCCAACCACTTTGGCTTGAGGGCGAACAAGGTGCTGACGGGCTTTCTGAACGACACCCAGCAGCAAATCGCGCTGATGTATGATTCGCGCAAGATGTCGGCGGATCACACGCCACAGACGGCCAAGACCGCGCCGAAATTCGACGGCAGCTTTGCCGTCGATCTTGATCAAGACGGGCAGCCTGAGCCGATCCGTTGGTCAAAGCCCCCGCTAGAGGTGACGCTGACCCCGCACGGCCAGCCACCTCTGTCGCTGATCGGGGTGCATGCGAAGTCCAAGGCTCCGTATGGTGCGGGATCACCCGCTCAAATTCTGCGCATCAATATCGAAAACCGCCGCAAGCAGTTGGCCCAATGTGTGTGGCTTCGGGCGCGAGTGGATCAGTTGCTGCAGAAAGGCCAGCCCGTCATTGTGATGGGCGATTTCAACGATGGCCCCGGCTTGGACGAGTTCGAAAAGCTGTTCGGCCGCTCTGGCGTAGAAGTTGTGTTAGGAGAGGTCGGCACCGTGCCGATGTTCGACCCTCATGCGCGGCTTGCGCTATCGGGCAGGATTGTGGCGCAGCCTGCGTCCGCCCGGTTTGAACATGAGGGCGTGTTTCTATCGGTGCTCCTGGACTACATCATGGTCAGCCCCGACATCGCCGCAGCCGCGCCGCGCTGGACGATCTGGCACCCATTCGACTCGCCTGCCTGCTATGATAATCTGGTGCTGCGTGATGCGCTGTTGCAAGCTTCTGACCATTTTCCGCTTACGCTGGATTTGATGACACCCTTGGAAAATGCGGTTTCGATGCCTAGTTAGAGAGGATGAAGAACTTTGCCCTTGCCACAGCTGCGGCCACCGCAATCGCACTGATCGCCGTCACCGCGGCGGCGCAGATGAAAGACCCGCCTGTCGAAAAGCCGTACGAGACTGAAGAGTCCCGGCCCAGTCGCGACTTGATGGAAGAAGGCGCAAAGCTGTTGTTTCGCGGCCTGCTGAACGAGGCAGAGCCGGCGCTGCGCGATCTGCAAGAGTTTGCCGATCAGATGGGCCCGGCGATGAAATCGCTCACCGATCATATGGGGCCTGCGCTGGCCGATATCATGGCGATGATCGACGATATAAAGAACTACAGCGCGCCTGAATTGCTGCCCAACGGCGATATCATCATCCGCCGCACGCCCGAAGCGCCTAAATTTGAGCCGTCGGATCCGCCGCGGGAAATCGACCTTTAGCCTTTAAATTTGACCTCGAACGTGGCGTCCATGGCCTGCGCCAGCGCGGTCAAACGCGCTGCGGCTACCTCGCCATAAAGCGGACGCGCGCCGGCGGCGAGCGTCAGGGTCAGATGCTTTGACTTCGCGCTCCACTTGATCGTGCCGGGCGGCGTGTCGCCTTCCAGCCACAGCATCGCACCGAATCGCAGCGCGCGGCCAAGGATATCAGCCTCTTTCATCTGTTCCTGCGTCAGCATCGCAAACAGTGGCTGGAACCGGCCGTCGGGGGTCTTGCTGGAATAACGCTTCATCAGCGCCAGGCCTAGCAGCACCCGTTCGCTGTGTTTCAACCCGCCGAGGTTGGCACGGGTCGCGTTGTCGAACGTGATTTCCGCCCGGTAGTCGGGGTGCGCGCGCCAGCTGACGTCGTGCAGCAGGCAAGCGGCCTTGATGATGCGCAGGCGTTGCCAGTTTGCGCGGGGAAATAGGGGTTTGACGAAATCATAAAGCAAGCGGCCAAAGCCGGGCAGGCGGGCGTCTTTGGCTTCGGCAAAGCGGCAGGCCTCGATCAGGGGATCGCGTTCGCGCAGGGCGCGCGGCATTTGCTCGTACAGCATCCCTTCGCGGATGCCATAGGACGACACGGCGACGTCTTTGGGTTTGAAAACGCGGACCAGTTCCTTCAGCACCAGCACCGCCAGCGGCACCAGCGACATGCGGCTGTCAGAGATTCCGCAGCGGCTGCGCAAATCCTGCAAATCGGCGTCTGCGATGTATTCCGCCGTCTCGCCGATGCGCCGCGCGGTCATGCGGTATTCGTGCAGAACGGTTAGCGGATAGTCGCGCCGCTCCATGTCGACACGGGCGATGGCCCGCCACGATCCGCCGACCAGAAACAGGCGCATGCCGGTCTCGAAGTCCATCTTTTCATGCAGATCAGCGATGATCGTCCGGATATGCGCCTTCAGGATCTTCTTGCCGCCCTTCACCTCGCGCAGTTTCAACGGCCCCAGCGGTGACGTGACCCTGCGGCCAACGCGGCCTTCGAATAGGTCGGCCAGCTCCATGCTCGACCCGCCGATATCGCAGACCGTGCCAAAGCTGCCGGGCCAGCCCAGCAGCACGCCTTGGGCGGACAGGCGGGCTTCTTCCTCGCCGTCGATGACCCACAACTTGATGCCGGTTTCACGCTCTACTTCGGCGCGGAAATCGGCACCATCGCTGGCTTCGCGCACTGCGGCGGTGGCTACAGCCGTCAGCGGTGCGATGCCCATGCCTTGCGCCAGCGCGGCAAAGCGGCGGATCGCGGACAGGGCGCGCACTCTGCCTTCGGGGTTAAGGCGGCCTGTGTCGGACAAGCCGGCACCCAACGCGCACATGATCTTTTCGTTGTAAAAATACGCTGGGCTGCGGGCCGCGCCGTCGAACACAACCAGACGGACAGAGTTTGAGCCCACGTCAACCACACCGACCCGGCTTAGGCTTTGGGCGGCTTCATCGTCGAAGAGCGGACGGCCAAACGGGCCCCAGTCGATAGTTTCGGTGGCGGTATCGTCCGTCATCGGCTGATCGTCCCGGTCATTTCAGAAGATTACCATGTGACGTGGTCAGCCGCGGAGTCAACGCCTCATGGCCCCGGGTCAGTCGCCTGTATGGGTCAGCTGCGGCACATCCGACGCACCTGCGGACCCGCGTCCCGACAGCGAGGGGTTTTCCATAAAGAACCTGTGGCAGCTGAACGCAAACTCTCCTTCCGGCCACGTGGCGCGGATAAAGCTGCCGTCGGCCTGCATGACCCAGCTTTGCGCGACATCGGCCATGTTGGCAGCCATGATCTGGCTGACGATCTGCGCCTTGACGGTGTTGTTCGTAATCTCGACCAGCGTCTCGACACGGCGATTCAAGTTCCGGCTCATCCAGTCGGCAGAGCTGATAAAGACACGCGCCTTCTTGCTGGGCAGGGCGTGGCCCGCGCCGAAACAGACGATACGGCTGTGTTCCAGAAACCGGCCCACGATGGATTTGACGCGGATATTTTCCGACAATCCCGCCACATTGGGTCGCAATCCACAGATTCCGCGCACGACCAGATCGATGCGTACCCCTGCTTGGCTGGCGGCATAAAGCGCGTCGATCACGTCCTTTTCGATTAGGCTGTTCATCTTTGCCCAAATCACCGCAGGCTTGCCCGCTTGGGCATTCGCGGCCTCGGCCCCGATCATCTCGATCAGGCGCTCCTTAAGGCAGATCGGGGAAATCGCAAGATTTTCCAGCCCCTCTGGCTGCGCATAGCCGGACAGATAGTTGAATACCTTCGTCGCATCGCGCCCTAGCGCGGCGTCGCAGGTGAACAGCGATACGTCGGTATAGATTCGCGCAGTGATCGGGTGATAGTTACCTGTGCCAAAATGGGTATAGGTGACCAGTTTTTCGCCCTCGCGGCGGACCACGGTGCTGATTTTGGCGTGGGTCTTGTAGTTCAAAAACCCATAAACCACATGCGCGCCGGACCGTTCCAGCCGGCGCGATTGGCGGATATTGGCTGCCTCGTCGAAACGCGCCTTCAGTTCTACCAGTGCGGTGACGGACTTGCCGTCCTCGGCCGCTTCGCACAGTGCCTCTACAATTGGGGACTTCTTGGATGTGCGATACAGTGTCTGCTTGATCGCCACGACGTCGGGATCGCGCGCGGCCTGCGTCAAAAACCGCACGACCATGTCGAAGGTTTCATAAGGGTGATGCAGCAGCATGTCCTTTTGCCGGATCGCGGCGAACATGTCGCCTTCGTGGTCCTGCACCCGTTCGGGCACACGGGGGCTAAAGGTCGGCCACAGTAGATCCGGGCGCTCGTCCAGCACCAGCTCGCTGAGGTCACTGATGCCGATCAGACCGTCGACGTTGACGACTTCTTCTTCGGTGACGTGCAGCTCGTGCATGATCAGATCGCGCAGCGCGACGGGGGCGTTGTCAGAGATCTTTAGCCGCACGACTTCGCCGCGGCGGCGACGCTTCAGTGCGGTTTCAAACTCACGCACCAAATCTTCGGCCTCGTCCTCCAACTCTAGGTCGCTGTCGCGCAGCACTTTAAAGGCGCACTGCCCGCGCACCTTATAGCCGGGATAGAGGCGGCCAACGAAGTGCAGCAGCAATTCCTCGAGCGGGATAAAGCGGAAATCGTCGCCGGGCAGGCGCACGAAGCGTTTGATCTGCGCCGGCACCGGCAGCAGTGCGCGCAGGGGCCGTTTGTCGCTGCCGCGTTCCAGTTGCAGCGCCAGCGCGAACCCTTCGTTCGGCAGGAACGGAAATGGGTGGGCCGGGTCGATCGCCAACGGCGACAGTACAGGAAACACCTGTTCCAGAAAGAAATCGCCCAAAAACTTGATGTCATCGTCCCGCAGGTCGGCGCGGGTCAGAATATGGATTTCGGCCTCTGACATCTCGGTCGTGAGTGCGCGAAAGACCGTTTGCTGGCGGTCCATCAGCCCGCGCGCATTCACGTCGATTAGGCGAAGCTGTTCCGCAGGGGTCAGCCCGTCAAGGCCGGGCGTAGTGTTGCCCGCGTGGGCCAGCTCACGCAGGCCGGCAACGCGGACGGTGTAAAATTCATCAAGGTTCGTCGCACTGATCGACAGAAACCGCAGGCGTTCCAGCAGCGGCACACGCGGGTTCTCTGCCTCTTCCAGCACGCGCATGTTGAATCCGATCCACGACAGTTCCCGGTTCATGAAGCGGTCGGCGGTTTCCAAATCAAGGTCAAGAGTCACCGGCGCGGGGTGCTCACCGTTCAAAAAGTCAGCGTTCATCATGGGCTCTTATACCACGCTGATATGGCAGACGCATGACAGATATCACAACAACCCGTCTTGCTTGTCCAGAACCTGCGCTGCGAGTTTGATGGTAATTGGCCGCTTTTCGGTCAGTGCTGCTGCATCCAAGGCAGCCACGATCCGCTGAGCGTTGGCAAATGACCGCTCGATCCTTGGCACCAGATAGGTCGCCACACCTGGCGGCGGCAGGATCTGGCGGTCTGCAAACAGCTTCATCAGCACGGCCTGCAGCAAGGCATCGTCGGGGCCGGTGATTGTGGCGGGGGTCGTCGCCTGCATCCGGCTGGCCAGATCGGGCAGGGCGACGGACCAGCGGGCAGGATGGCTGCGGGCTGTCATCAGCAGGGGAAATCGGTGCGCCGCCAGATGGTTGTGCAGATGAAACATCGACTCTTCTGACGCTTGCGGTAGGCGGTCCATATCCTCGACCACGATGGCACCGGCCGGGTGCAGCCCGGCAGGCAGTACCTCGGCGGACAGGATCTGCGCCCCGTGGCGGCCGGCAAAGACGCGGGTCAGGTGGCTTTTGCCCGACCCTTCCGGGCCGGTCAGCACGAGCTTACCTTGCGGCCAGATTTCTGGCGCAGCGATCATGGTATAGGCTGCGCGGTTGGCGTCGGTGACAAAGAAATCCTCTGCCCCCAGCGCAACACCCGTTGGCCAGTCAAACGTCAGTTGCATGGCCATGATCAGTCGCCCAAGGTGCCACGATACAGCGGGCTGGCGCAGTAACGGTCCAGTGCAAATCGGGCCAGCACCCCGATGACGGCGGCAACGGGGACGGCGACTAGCAGGCCGACGAAGCCAAATAGCGACCCGAAGACTGACAGCGCAAACAGCAGCCACACCGGGTGAAGTCCGACGGATGACCCGACCAATTTCGGTGTCAGAATGTTGCCTTCAACAAACTGACCAGACTGAAAGATCGCGTAGACAGCAATCAGCCAAGGCCATTCGCCCCAGAACTGGAACAGCGCCAGACCCAAGGCCAGGCTGCCGCCGACGATGGCACCGACATAGGGAATAAAGGTCAACGCACCCGCGATGGCCCCAACGACAAGGCCGAAATTCAGCCCAACCAGTGCCAGCGCAACGGCGTAGAATGTGCCAAGGATCAGGCACACAAGGCCCTGGCCCCGGATGAACGACGCAAGCGTACGGTCGATCTTGTATGCCAGATGACGGATCGTATCGACGTGGTCGCGTGGCAGCAGCGCGTCAATCCGCGCCGTCATGTTGTCCCAATCCAACAGCAAATAGATCGCGACGACCGGCACGACGACCAGCAGCACGACCATGTTCACCAGCCCCAGCGCCGATGACAGCACAGTATTCAAAACCTCGCCGCCGCGCGACTGAATCATGTTGCCGATGTTATCCAGCTGGGTGCGGATGGTAGAGCCTTCGACCAGAATTTCGGGAAAGCGGGTGGTCAGCCAATTCTGCAGCGTGTCGAACAATTGCGGTGCTGTTTCTATCAACTGGCTGGCCTGCGTGATCAGTGTCGGAATTACCAGCAGGACCAGCAGCACAAAGACAAAGAGCGCGACCAGCGCGATGATCGCGACCGACAGGCTGCGCGACAGGCCTAGCCGTTCCAGCCGGTCGGCCACGGGATCAAGGATATAGGCAATCGCGCCGCCCAAGATGAACGGCATGATGACATTGCCCAGCGCATACATCAGCAGCAAAAAAATGATGGTGGCGATGCCCCAATACAAAGCTTGTTGGCGCGTTGACATGGCCATTGGGGTATCCTTCTTACAAGTCTCCCTTTCAATGACTCAGCACGGTCCGTAGGGCAAGCCATGCTTGCGGGCGGGCAGGGGGGCGACTAGACAGTTGCGCAACACTTTTCGTCATAAGGTCACACACCCCATGCGTATGTCGCGCTACTTCCTCCCCGTCCTCAAGGAAACCCCGCGTGAGGCGCAGATCGTCAGCCACCGATTGATGCTGCAGGCGGGCCTTATCAAACAGGCCAGCGCGGGCATCTATTCCTGGCTGCCAATGGGCTATAAGATTCTCAAGCGGATCGAACAAATCGTGCATGAAGAGCAGGCCAAGGCGGGCCATCTGGCCATGCTGATGCCGACGATCCAGTCCGCCGACTTGTGGCGCGAAAGCGGGCGGTATGACGCCTACGGAGACGAGATGCTGCGCATCAAGGACCGTGGTGGGCGTGACATGCTGTTTACGCCTACAGCAGAAGAGCTTGTCACCGACATCTTCCGCTCGCATGTGTCCAGCTACAAGGATATGCCGCTGACCCTCTATCAGGTCCAGTGGAAATTCCGCGACGAAACCCGTCCGCGCTTTGGCGTGATGCGCGGCCGCGAGTTCTTGATGAAGGACGGCTATAACTTCGATCTGACGCAAGAGGACGCGCTGCACGCTTACAACCGTCACCTTGTCACCTATCTGCGCACCTATGAGCGTATGGGCCTGCAGGCGATCCCGATGCGCGCCGATTCCGGCCCCATCGGCGGAGAGGATACTCACGAATTTCTCGTGCTGGCCGAAACCGGTGAATCTGAGGTGTTCTATGACAGCGAGATCACCGAGCTGACTTTTGGCGATCGCCAGATCGACTTTGACGACAAGGCCGCCTGTCAGGCTGTGATGGAGGAGTTCACCTCTCGTTACGCCCGCACGGATGAGACCCACGACGAGGCAGTGTTCAACGAGGTGCCAGAGGAACGCCGTCGCACCGCGCGCGGCATCGAAGTCGGTCAGATCTTCTACTTCGGCACCAAGTATTCCGACGCCATGGGCGCGACCGTGCAAGGCCCGGACGGCAAGCCCGTCGCGGTCCACATGGGATCGCACGGAATCGGTGTGTCCCGCCTGCTGGGCGCGATCATCGAGGCAAGCCACGACGACAAGGGCATCATCTGGCCCGAGGGCGTAACGCCGTTCCATGCGGGCATCGTGAACCTGCGCCAAGGCGACGAAGCCACCGATGCGGCTTGTGAGGACCTCTATGACAGCTTGCGCGCCGCTGGCCTTGACCCTCTGTATGACGACCGGGACGAGCGCGCCGGAGCAAAGTTTGGCACGATGGACCTGATTGGCCTGCCGTGGCGCATTACCGTCGGCCCGCGTGGGCTGAAAACCGGCGTTATCGAGCTGACCAGCCGCCGCACCGGCGAAAGCGAACAGCTGCCGCCCGGCGATGCTGTCGCCAAGCTGATCAAGATTTACGCGAACGTCTGACCATCGGGGCATGGGCACAACGCCCCTGCGCCCCGGAATGACATGTGAGCGAAAGCCAGCATAGGGCGGCGCGGGGGGTAACCCGCGCCGCTTTTGTCGTTGAATTTGCAGGGCTTGTTTTCTGATCCCGCCTGTTGCTGCACGGATCAGTGGACCTACGGCGCGACTTGCGGCACAGTGCCCTCAAAACGCGACGCAGCATACAGGCAAAACCCATGTCCCTGACCCAGGTCGACCGGACCAAAATATCAGCACCCCGCGATGACGGCGGCGCTGCCCATTTACCCGGGCTCGCCATGCCCTCCGTGCCGCTGCCCGCCACGGACGGGCAAACGGTGGACTTGTCGACGCTGGCAGGGCGAAGCGTCATCTATATCTATCCCATGACGGGCCGCCCGGACCGCGACCTGCCCGCAGACTGGGACGCGACCCCCGGCGCGCGCGGCTGCACCCCGCAATCCTGCGCCTATCGCGACCATGCCGAAGACCTTAGGGCACGGGGCGTCAAATATCTCTTTGGTCTGTCCACTCAGAACACAGCATGGCAGCAAGAGGCCGCAGCCCGCCTGAATTTACCTTATTCCCTGCTTTCCGACGCGCAGGGGGCGCTGATGGGCGTGCTGAACTTGCCTCAATTTGAGGTGGACGGCATGACGCTGCTGAAACGCTGCACCCTGATTTTGCGAGACGGATTGATCCAGCATGTCAATTATCCGGTGTTCCCACCTGATCAGGACGCCGCCCGCGTGATCGCGTGGCTTGATGATCCGGTGAACGCATGATCCGCGTCTTGGCCTTGATCGGCGGATTGGCGGGCGGCGCGGCGCTGTCGCAGTATCCCGCATTCTCGCAACAATACCTGCAACGGCTGGCAGGGCAGGTGGACGCGCTGGACATTGTGGTCGCGGACTTCGAATCCTCGGCAATGCGCGCTGGGCTGACACGGTCTCAGGCCTTGGCAGAGCTGATGGGCACGCCCTTTCTGCAGGACCGGCAAGCCGACATGCGCCGGACCTTTCGCCGCCATGCGGTGCTGACCGATAACCTTGCAACCTTGCGCGCGGCCTCGCCGTTGGCGCGCATGACGATGCCGCAGCGCCTTGGTGATCCGGCGACGTTCACGGCCACTTGGTCTGACTTTTCCCCGGCATTGCCTTTGTCCGTGGCGGGCGTTGTAGCAGGAGGCGCAGGCTTTGTGCTGGGCTGGACCTCGCTCCGCATCGCGCTGGCGCTGATCTTGGGCACCATGCAGGGCCGCCGCCCAAAGCAGAAACGCGGCACCCGCCCTGCACGACAAGAACCCGCCCTGCGCCCGCATCAGGCAGCCCCGACAACCCCGCGCTTGTCCGGCGTGCGCCGGGGCAACAGCTGAAAGTTCACAGGATGAAAACCATGATCACATGGGGCGGCTGGGACGGGCACCACCCCGAACTGGTCGCTCATCTGTTTCGTGACATGTTGACGGGCGAAGGCGTCGATGTGACCTTGACCGACAGCCTTGCGCCCTTCGATGACTTCGAACTGCTGGGCACCCTCGACCTGATCGTACCGGTCTGGACGATGTCCGACCTTAGCCGTTAGGCCGCGACCAATGTGTCAGAGGCTGTCGCCCGCGGCACAGGCCTTACCGGCTGCAACGGCAGCATGTGCGACGCCTTTCGCGGCAATTCCCTGTGGCAGTTCATCATAGTTGCCAACTGGGTCGCCCACCCTGGTGGCAACGGCGTAAAACAACGCGTCACCATCACCTCGGACGATGCCCTCTTCTCGGGCATCCCCGATTTCGATGTCGAGACAGAGCAATACTACCTGCACACTGACCCGGCCAACAACGTCCTCGCCACAACCCGCACCGGCGTAGTGAAATGGTATCAGAGCCCCAATGGTGCCGTGGATATGCCCGTGGCTTGAACGCGCAAATGAGGCCTTGGCCGGGTTTATTGCAATGCGCTGGGCCACCAAGCGACCTTCATTGCCAGTGGTCCTCCGTTTGAAATGCTGCGCGGCGGCCTCCTCTGGGCCGCCCAAGGCAAAGCCGCCGCTGCAGGCCAATCCATCGCCCGCCTGCAAAACAGTAGCAATCATGGCTAGGCTTCACCTTGCCAGATGAACTCCGGGGGACGTCGCACCGCGACGGGGGCAGCCCACCCTGACCCCGTCAGCCCTCCCTCACGCCCGCTTGCATTGACGCGCACCTTGATTTGCGATCAATGTCCGCCCGACTTGATGACGGGAACCTACCATGGCCCAGACACCTCCTTTCGCGCGCTTTGAATGGCTGATTGCCTGGCGCTATATCCGCGCCAAACGGGCCGAGGGCGGCGTGTCCACGATGACCTGGATCAGCCTGATCGGCATCACGCTGGCGGTCTTTGCCCTGATTGCAACGCTGGCCATTCGGTCGGGCTTTCGGGCAGAGTTCGTGGATACGATCCTTGGCTCAAACGCGCATGTCACGGTGTATGAAGAGACGCCGATTGCAGGCACGGAACAATTCACCCGTATCATTTCCGACTATGCTGCCCTGACAGAACGTATTTCGCTGGTCCCCGGCGTCACCCGCGCCGCGCCGCTGGTGCGCCAGCAGGTCATGGCCAATCGCGGCACCCAGAACGCCGGGGTCGAGGTGTATGGCATCACAGAAGATGACCTGCGCACCGTCCCGCGCATCGTGAACCCAGAGGAGTCCACCGGCACCCTTGATGACTTTGCCACAGGCATCGCCATCGGCTCTGGTGTTGCACGCGAACTTGGCGTCGCTGTCGGCGACCGGATCAAGCTGATTTCACCCAACGGCGTGCGTACAGCGATGGGCACCAGCCCGCGTGTGAACGTCTATCCGGTGGTCTATATCTTCACCGCTGGCCGCTATGACATTGATAAGACGCGAGTCTACATGCCGCTGGATCAGGCGCAGATCTTTTTCAACCGCGAAGGCGTCGCGGATGAGATCGAGGTCATGGTCGCCGACCCCGACCGAGTCGAGGACGTCATGCCGGACATCCTGAACGTTGCTGGCGATTATGCCTACCTGTGGTCATGGCGCGATTCTGCGGGTGCTTTTTTACGTGCCCTGACGGTGGAGGACAACGTGATGTTCGTCCTGCTCTCGATTCTCGTGCTGATCGCGTCGATGAACATCATTTCGGGCCTGATCATGCTGGTGAAAAATAAGGGCCGCGACATCGGCATCCTGCGCACCATGGGCCTGACTGAAGGGTCGGTCCTGCGCATTTTCTTCATCTGCGGGGCAGGCATAGGCACGGTGGGCACCATCGCGGGCCTGATCCTGGGGTGTCTGTTTGCGCTTTATATCGATCCAATCTTTTCCTTTGTGAATTATGTTGCAGGCGGCGGCGTCTGGGACCCTGAAATCCGGGGCATCTATGCGCTGCCAGCACAGCTGAACCTTGGCGACGTGTTGTCATCCGTGGCGCTTTCGCTGGGCCTGTCGTGGATCGTCACCATCTTTCCGGCCCGCCGTGCGGCCCGTATGAACCCGGTCGAGGCGCTGCGCTATGAATAATCCCATCTTGATCCTGACCGATCTAAAAAAGGGCTACAACCACGGCAAGCCCAACGAGGTGCTCGTGCTGCAAGGTGTCGATCTCACCGTGCAGCCGGGCGAAGTTGTGGCCCTTGTCGCCCCCTCGGGTGCCGGCAAATCCACCCTGCTGCATATCGCGGGCCTGCTGGACATCCCTGACACCGGCACCGTCGCGATCCGGGGCGAGGACCTGACCAACCTCAACGACCGCCGCCGCACCGCGATCCGCCGAAATGACGTTGGCTTTATCTATCAGTTCCACCACCTGCTGCCGGAGTTTTCCGCGCTGGAAAACATCACCCTGCCGCAGATGGCGAACGGCGTGGCCGACAAGGCCGCAAAGGCGCGGGCAATGGAACTGCTGGACACGGTTGGCGTCGCCCACCGCGCCGCGCACCGTCCGGCAGAGCTGTCGGGCGGAGAGCAGCAGCGCGTCGCCTTCTGCCGCGCACTTGCCAATGATCCGGTGCTACTATTGGCGGACGAGCCGACAGGCAACCTTGACCCCGCGACTTCTGACCGGGTGTTTGATGCGCTGATGAGCCTTGTTCGCAGCACGGGACTGGCGGCAGTCATCGCGACGCATAACCTTGAGCTGGCCGCCCGCATGGACCGCGCGGTGCGTCTGGTGGACGGGCGGCTGGTGGACGGCGCGCGCTAGGCGCGTTGCGCGACGTAAACCCCGGCGGCCATTAACCCGATACCGGTGGCGCGGGTCCATGTCAGGACGGCCACGCGCGCGTTGAAAAGCCCAAAATGGTCGATGACCGCCGCAGCGATCAACTGCCCCAATAGGACAAAGAACACGGCCCGCCCAATCCCCATATCCGGGCCAATCCATGTGATCGCGAGTACATAAAACGCAACAAAGCTGCCCGCGATGAACCATTGCTTGGGCGCTGTCGGCAGCTTTGCCACTGCGCTGGGGTTCGTTACCAGCGCGGCTAACAGCGCAATGCTGAACGCCACCGCGAACAGCACGCAGGCTGCAACGGCCGGCGATCCGATATGGCGCCCCAGCGCTCCGTTCATTGCTGCCAGCACGGGGATCCCGAACCCCGTTGCCAACAGGATCCACACCTGCACAGACATTGCCACCCTCACTTGCCAGACAGGGCCGCAGCGCCCATGATTGGCGCAACATGCGCCGGGTAACCGGCGCGCACAAGCACGGCGAGGCATCATGCGTATCATCATTCTGACAGGACTTCTTGCATTGGCGGCCTGCGCGCCTGAGAGCGAATCCGTGGACGGCGAAGTCGCTTTTATGACGCAGTGTTCGGCCTGTCATGGCCGTGACGCGCGCGGCGGCGGTCCCATGGCGGCGAACCTGCCCATCGCCCCGCCGGATCTGACGCTGATCAGCGCGCGCAATGGCGGCAATTTTCCCCAAGACCGCGTGATGAGCCAGATCGACGGCTTTACCCGCGGGGCCCATGGTCGGGCGGACCCGATGCCACATTTTGGTGACGGCGACCTTGGTCCGCTGGTGATGACGGCAGAGGACGGCAACCCGATGCCAGTCCCGGCAGAGCTACTTGCGCTGTCTAACTATCTGCGCGTGATCCAGCGCCAGCCCTAACGCGGCTGGCCTGTGTTGCAAGACGCGGGCTAGGCTGACAATGGTGTGACATCTGGTGACACGGGGTGAATCGGCGCGGTCTTGGGCTATTATCTAGAAAATAAGCCAAAGGATGCCCCGTTGAAGTTGCCCCTTGCCGCCGCCCTGATCCTTTCCACGACAGCCGCCACCGCCGGCCCCGTCAGCTTCGCCAACTGGAAGGAACAGCGCCTGCAGCTGTTCGGATCGAACGACTACAGCTTTGGTATTTCGCTGGGTCTGGCGTCCGATGGCAGCGTCAGTATCGCGTGGGGGCGAGCCGCGCATGGCGACTGGGGCGCGACATCCGCCAACTGGTCGTGGAACGTGACGGAAAGCGTGCCCGCCACGGACCTGAGCCGCAAGGGCGGGGATGACCGCAATATCGCGATCTATTTCGTCTTTGTCCCGCAGGCCGTAGCGGCAGAGCTGGCTAGCGCCGATATCCGCGCCTTGCTGGGACGCCCCGACGTGCGCGTGCTGCAATATGTATACGGTGGCAATAACGCGGTCGGGTCGGTGCTGCCGTCGCCCTATGGCACCGCTGGCACCGGGGTCACGATTCCGCTGCGGCAGGCGGGGACCGGGGCGTTCAATGAGCGTGTGGACCTTGCCGCCGACTATACCCGCGCGTTTGGCGGTGCGCCGGGGGCGCTGATCGGGCTGGCCGTGTCCGGCGACAGCGACGACACCAAAAGCCGCATTGCGGCGACGGTTAGTGGACTGACTCTGAATTAAACCGGGCGCTGAACGAGAGTTGATCTGAATCAACGCGAAAGGCGGGCAGGGGGATCACGCTGGGACCAAACCGAAAGGAGCGATCCCATGCGATATTCCCTTGCCGCCCTGCTGATCTGCCTTGGCCTGCCGCTGTCTGCGCAGGACGCCGAGGTGGGAGAGAAACTGTTCACCAATCACTGCGCCACCTGCCACGGAGTCGGGGCGCAGGGGGACGGTCCCATGGCGAACATGCTGCTGATCCGCCCGCCAGACCTGACCCGGATGACCTTTCGCTTTGGCGGCACCCTGCCGATCACCCGCATCGTGATGCGCATCGACGGCCGCGACCCGCTGACCAGTCACGGATCACCGATGCCGGTCTACGGAGACTTCTTTGATGGCTGGGACGTGGCCGTCAAATCCGAGACCGGCCAGCCAATCATGACCAGCCTGCCGGTGGTGGATTTGCTGGCGTATTTGGCGAGTGTGCAGAGGTAGAAATAGCTCGAGGCCGCAGTATTAAGTTCCCGACGGTCAAAAAACGTTAGAAGACTAAAAGATGGAAATACTATGTTATATCTTTTATTAGTATTTTAAGCTTCCTGACTATGACGTTTGTCATATGAGAACAGCGATGACCTAAGCTGAATTATGCTGTGAGCGGAAACACTTCCCTAAGCATTTTCTTATACATTCTTTTGGAAAGGGGTTAAGAACCCGTTCTAAACCATGATGGTGAAGCGCTGACAAAGGCACCGACCGCGTGCGGCACCCCTAGACATCGATTTTGGCATGCCACCGCTACCGGCAGACAAACGCCACTGGTGTCGAGGACGCAGTTATCGTCGGTGAACTCGATCTGACAGCCGCCTGACCTCGATCGATATTACTGCTTTCAGGGCTACCGGATTATTTCGGCGACCTTGTCACTCCTTATGCAAGCTTTAGGAACTAAGGCCCTGTCGCCCGCTCTATGCGTTAGCGAAGCGCACCTCTTGCACAAAAACTCGCGATCGACCTCGACCAGCCGGACATGTCATTGAAATTCGCATAACGGACATGGGGCGCGACGTTTACCGACCAAGTGACACGAGGGCGACGTTTGACAGGGGGGCTTTGGGCATCGGAAAATACGGCCGTATCCTTGCCATCTGATCTTCGCTTAGCCAGAAACGATTGCTTAAAGCTTCCCGCTCATGGCTTCTGAGCCAAAGGCTATTCAAGCCAAACTCTTTTTGGGTTGCGCACCACGGATACAAAAAATCATCCGAAGTGCGCCCCGAAAGTCAAAACTCTTATAGGTCAGAAAAAGTGTCCATGTCGCACTGGCTAAGTGTCTAGACAAATTTGGGATGCTCACTCATTTCCGCTATCTTCAGAGACCACAGGAGGGTTCACAACCATCTGGAGGTGACGTTCCTACGCTTTGTGACTTTCGGGGAGACCGTTCTTTTCCTTTATCATTGGCCTCGCCAAGAACCGGGCTCAGCTTTTTACGCTGTTCGCGCTCGGCAATCTGTTCCTGGTGCGGCGAAAGCTGATGGGCTGAGGACGAGTCCGCCCGAAAACGGGTGTGACGCCGCAATGGCGGCACAGAAAGCATGAAATGAGCCGCTTTAGCCTTTAAAAGGCATCACCATAACGCTCAGGCGCTGATTTCGGCAAAGCCAACAGCGTCAATCAGACTTTCCTTAACGATGTCAACTTTCTCCCCTCTCACACATCCAACTCCTCAACAAACCGTGCATTCTCCTGAATATACGCAAAGCGCAATTCCGGCTTCTTGCCCATCAGGCGCTCGACCAGATCGGCAGTCTCTCCGGGCTCGATGTCTGACACGGTGACGCGGATCAGTTTGCGGGTGGCGGGATCCATGGTGGTGGATTTCAGGTCGGCGGCGTCCATCTCTCCCAGACCCTTGAAGCGTTGCAGGTCGATCTTGCCCTTACCGCCAAGGCCCTTTTCCAACATCTTGTTTTTCTCCGCCTCGTCAGAGACATAGATGCGGCGCGCGCCTTGGGTCAGGCGGTATAGCGGCGGGCAGGCCAGATACAGGTGGCCCGCGTCGATCAGGGGCCGCATCTGGGTAAAGAAGAAGGTCATTAGCAAGGACGCGATATGCGCTCCATCGACGTCGGCGTCGGTCATGATGATAATCTTTTCATAGCGCAGATCGTCCAGATTGAATCGCGTGCCCATGCCGCAGCCCAAGGCTTCGCATAGGTCCGAAATTTCCTGATTGGTCGTCAGCTTGTTCGATGCCGCGCCCAGCACGTTCAGGATCTTGCCCTTGAGCGGCAGCAGCGCCTGCGTCTTGCGATTGCGCGCGCCCTTGCCGGACCCGCCAGCCGAGTCCCCCTCGACGATGAACAACTCTGTGCCTTCGCGGGTCTTGTTGCTGCAGTCGGTCAGCTTGCCGGGCAGGCGCAGTTTCTTGGTCGCCGTCTTGCGGGCGGTTTCCTTTTCCTGCTTGCGGCGCATCCGTTCCTCGGCCCGTAGGACAAGGAAATCAAGGATCGCGCCTGCGGATTTCGTGTCCGCCGCCAGCCAGTTGTCAAAGTGGTCCCGCACGGCGGCGTCCACCATGCGCTGCGCATCCACAGTGGCCAAACGGTCTTTGGTCTGGCCGACGAATTCCGGCTCTCGGATGAAACACGACACCAGCGCGCAGCCGCCAGCTGTTAGGTCCTCGCGCGTGATGTTGCCCGCCTTGCGGTTGTTGGTCAACTCGCCGTAGGCCTTGATGCCCTTCAGGATCGCTGACCAGAACCCGGCCTCGTGCGTGCCGCCCTCTGGCGTGGGGACGGTGTTACAATAGGACTGGATGAACCCGTCGCGGGCCGGGGTCCAATTGATTGCCCATTCGACCTTGCCCGGCACGCCGAACTTTTCGATAAAGCTGACGTTGCCGGCAAAGGGAGCGTCGGAATAGGTCGTGGCCCCACCCAGTGTTTCAGCCAGATAGTCGGACAGGCCGCCGGGGAACTTGAAGGTCGCGGTTTTTGGCGTCTCGCCGTCGTCCAGGTCAGTCTTCCACCGAATTTCGACGCCGCTGAACAGATAGGCCTTGGACCGGGCCATCTTGAACAGGCGGCCGGGTTTCAGTTGCAAAGCGCCAAAAATCTCGGGGTCCGGGTGGAAGGTGACAGAGGTGCCGCGCCGGTTGGGGGCAGCGCCGATTTTCTCCAGCTTGCCCTGCGGGACGCCGCGCGAAAACTCCATCGCGAAGAGTTCCTTGTTCTGTGCAACCTCAACCCGCAGGTGGTCGGACAGGGCGTTCACGACCGAAGAGCCGACGCCGTGCAGACCGCCAGAGGTGGAATAGCTGTCACCCGAAAACTTGCCGCCCGCGTTCAGCGTGCAAAAGACGATTTCCAGCGCTGATTTGGTCGGGTCCTTGGGGTGCGGCCCGACGGGAATGCCGCGCCCGTTATCGCGCACGGTGACATGGCCGTTCGCGTGCAGCTCGACCTCGATCCAGGTGGCGTGACCTGCGACGGCCTCGTCCATGGAGTTGTCGATGATTTCTGCCACCATGTGGTGCAGGGCACGGTCGTCCTTGCCGCCGATATACATGCCGGGGCGCAGGCGGACGTGTTCCATGTCCTCCAGCACTTGGATGGACGCGGCGTTATAGGAATCGGGGGAGCCCCCGGAGAGGAGATCTGACATATGCGCTGCTCTTTTCACGGTTTGGCGCATATTGGCAGGCGTGGCGGGGCGGGGCAATGCCCTGCCCCGCCACGGTAGGCGCTTATTGCCCGGCTGTCTTCGTCTCGAACGTCAGACCAGCGGCGGATCGGTTCGGAAAGCCCGTCCAATAGGTGTTGTCTGCCGTCGGATTGCCTGCGTCATCCACGGCCCAAGCGCCGTCGGCTGCATTGGGCGTCAGATCGAAATAGGCGGCGGTATCTGCGCCTTTCAGCTGCTGGTCGACCCAAGCGGTCAGGAAATGGGCAGAGATGTTGTTCATCCGCACGGTATCCCAGACCGCATCGGCGTAGTAGTCAAACGGCGCATAGCCCAGCGTTTCGCTGACGGCATAGCTTTCGGCCGGGGCTGGCATCGGGGCACCGGCGTTGTGGTTGGCGTTTTTAAACGTAAGTGGGTGGCGAGTTCCGGGGCGTCGGGGCTGATCACATCGATCCGGTTTTCCGCGGCGGCAGGTAACGCGGTCAAGGTCATCAGGGCGACGGGTTAAATGCGTTTCATGGTTTCTCCTCCGTTTTGATCCGGACTGCGTTGGCCGCGCCTGATTACTACGCTAGGTAGCAGAAACTGGCTGAGGAGAAACAATGCGGATCGCGGTTCTAGATGATTATGCCCTGGCGTCACATCGGCTGGCCGATTGGTCCGGTTTGGGCGATGTGACTGTGTTCAGTGACACCCTCACCGGGCCTGCTTTGGCAGATCGGTTGCAGTCTTTTGATGCGGTCTGTCTGATGCGTGAGCGCACGCCGATGGGCGCGGACCTGATTGCGCAGCTGCCGCATCTGCGACTGATCGTGACCAGCGGCCCCAAGAACGCCAGCATCGATCTTGCCGCCGCCCGCGCCGCCGGGATCACCGTCTGCGGGACGCAAAGCCGCAAGACCACCACGTCAGAGCTGACGACGCTGATGATGCTCGCCCTGAACCGCCACTTGATGCCAGAGGTCGCCGGATTGACCGCTGGTGGCTGGCAATCCGGCCTTGGGCGCGACATGGCGGGCCTGACGCTGGGGCTGATTGGCCTCGGCAATATCGGCGCGCAGATGGTAGTTATTGGCAAGGCCCTGGGCATGGGTGTTGTGGCATGGTCGCCCAACCTGACGGACGCCCGCTGCGCTGAGTTGGGTGTTGGCCGTATGGACAGCCTTACGGATCTGATGGGGCGGGCGGATGTCGCCTCGGTCCATATGGTGCTGTCGGATCGCAGTCGCGGTCTGGTGAATGCGGCGGCTTTTGCGGCTGCGCGGCAGGGGCAGGTTTTCATCAATACCTCGCGCGGGCCGCTGATTGATACCGCTGCCTTGCTGGACGGCTTGCGCGCTGGCAAACCTGCCATGGCGGGGCTTGATGTCTTTGACGTGGAACCGTTGCCGCAGGATGAGCCGCTTCGCGATGCCGATCTGATCGCCTCTGGCCGTCTGCTGCTGACGCCCCACCTTGGCTACACCACCGAGGCGACGTTCCGCTTGTTCTATACCCAAACAGTCGAGGCGATCCGCGCCTTTCAGACCGGCACACCAATCAGAGAATTGTAAGAAGGATCAGTTCAATGCGTATCTTTTTCACAGGCGGCAGCGGCAAGGCCGGGCAATATGCCGTCAAGCATCTGCGCGATCTGGGTCACCTTGTGACCAACGTGGACCTGAACGCACCCGCTGATGGTCGCAGTCTGCGGGTCGATCTGGCAGACGCAGGGCAGGTGTTGAACGCGATGCAGGCCTATGCCGACTTTGACGAACTCGAGACCGGCACCGGTGTACCGCGCTATGATGCCGTCGTTCATTTCGCCGCCGTGCCGCGTATCATGATCGTCCCGGACAACGAGACGTTCCGCATCAACACCCTGTCCACCTACAACGTGCTCGACGCCGCCGTGAAGGCGGGCGTGCCCAAGATCATTTTTGCCAGTTCTGAAACCACCTATGGCATCTGTTTCCATGACGGAGAGGTGAAGCCCGCCTACGTACCGATCGACGAGGAGCACCCCACTGTGCCGCAGGACAGCTATGCCATGTCCAAGGTGGTGAACGAGGCGACGGCGCGCAGCTTTCAGGCGCGTTCTGGTGCTGACATCTACGGATTGCGCATTAACAACGTGATCGAACCCCATGAATACGCAGAAAACTTCCCAGCGTTCTTGGCGCATCCCGAAAAGCGCCGCCGCAATATCTTTGCCTATATCGACGCCCGCGATCTGGCGCAGATGGTGGAACGCTGCCTTGCGACGGATGGTCTGGGGTACGAGGTGTTCAACGTCAGTAACGACGATATGAGCGTGAACCTAACCTCTAATCAGGTGATCGAACGCTTCTACCAAGGCGTTCCGAAAGCGCGCGAGATGGGCGAAAACGAGACGTTCTACGACAATTCCAAGGCTAAGCGCATGGTCGGCTTTGCGCCCCAGTACAGCTGGCGAGACGTGCTAAAGGGCTGACGCTGGACCCGGCCACCCCTTTCTTCTGGTCGCAAATAACTCGGTGGGGTCGCCGCAGGCGGTGGGGGGCTGGCCCCGATTTCCGGTCCCGATCACAGCGCTGGACCCGGCCTCTGAATGCACCTAATCGAGTTCCTATGGATCAACCTGCCCAGACCTATCCCCAGCATATCCGCGCCGCGCTGAAACTCGCGCTGCCGCTGACGTTGTCCAACGTGGCGCAATACGCGATTCACATGACAGACGCCCTGATGCTGGGTTGGTATAACGTGACTGATCTGGCGGCAGCGACGCTGGCCAGCAGCCTGTATTTCGTGATCTTTATCGTTGGCGCGGGCTTTGCGCAGGCTGTCACTCCCGTCGTTGCGGCGGCGGCTGAGGCGGGCGATATTGCCACCGCCCGGCGCGCCACCCGCATGGCGGTGTGGCTGTCGATCATCTACGGCGCGATTGTCGTAATCCCCTTTTTCGTGGCGGAGCCGATCCTGATCGCTATGGGGCAGACGCCTGCTGTGGCCGCCGCAGGAGCCGATTATCTGTGGATCATCGCGCTGGGCATGATCCCGGCGCTGATCGTCATGGTGTTGAAATCCTTTCTGGTGGCGCTGGAAATGACGGCGATGATCCTGTGGTCCACTGTGATCGCCGCCGTGCTGAACATCGCGCTGAACTATGTGCTGATCTTCGGTAACTTTGGCGCGCCAGAACTGGGCATTCAGGGCGCAGCCATTGCCTCTGTCACGATGCAGATCGCGACGGTGTTCGTGCTGGGCGTATATGTCCTGCGCCGCCTGCCGGACTATCAGCTGATGCGCAATCCGTTCCGGCCCGACCCGCAGATTATGGCCCGCGTGTTTCGCCTTGGGGTGCCGATCGGGCTGACGTCGCTGGCCGAGGGCGGTCTGTTTACCGCCTCTGCTATCATGATGGGCTGGATCGGAGAGATCCCGCTCGCCGCCCACGGAATTGCCCTGCAGATTACCAGTATGACCTTCATGGTGCATATCGGGCTGAGCCAGGCTGCGACTGTTCGGGCAGGCCGCGCCGTGGGCCGGCGGAACGAAACTGCGCTTCGCCGCGGCGGGATTGCCGCGACAACACTGTCGGGCGTTTTCGTTGCAATGACGATCGCCGTGTTCCTTGGGGTGCCAGAGCCGCTGATCGGGATCTTCGTGGATGCGGACTCGCCGGTGCGGGCAGATGTCGTCGTGCTGGGCGTCAGCCTGCTGGCAATGGCGGCCCTGTTCCAGCTGGTCGATGCGGCGCAGGTCATGGCGCTGGGCCTGCTGCGTGGCATTCAGGATACCGCCGTGCCTATGATGATCGCTGCGGTCAGCTATTGGGTCATCGGCATTCCGACCGGTTACCTGATGGCCTTTACGCTGGGCTGGGGCCCGCAGGGCCTGTGGCTGGGCCTAGTTGTCGGTTTGGCCTTTGCCGCAGTCGCTCTGACCTCTCGGTTTTGGCGCAGGCGGCTGAAACATCCCATGGTTTCTGGAACCGCCGCTTGATGACCGGTGTTGATCAGCATGTTTGATTTTATCACCAGCCTGATCGACACGATGGGGGCCTTCGGCGTCGGCATCGTCATGTTTTTGGAAAATGTCTTTCCCCCAATCCCGTCGGAACTGGTCATGCCACTGGCCGGGTTCAACGCGGCGCAGGGGCGTGCGTCGCTGTTCGCTGTCTTTGTCCTAGGCACCATCGGCACAGTGCTTGGCGCTTGGCTTTGGTACGAGGTTGGCCGCCGTCTGGGCCGCGATCGCTTGCGGCGGTTCATTGGCAAATATGGCATCTGGCTGACGCTCAGCCACGACGACATCGAGAGCGCGTTTGACTGGTTTAACCGTCACGACAAAGGCGCGACCTTTTTCGGGCGGATGATCCCGGGCGTGCGCACGATGATTTCCGTGCCCGCAGGCATTGCTGAAATGTCGGTGCCGCGGTTTTTGGTTTATACCACCGCAGGCAGCGCACTGTGGAATATGGCGCTAATCGCTGCGGGTTATCTGCTCGAGTCGCAATATGACCGCGTCGTGGATTACCTGAACCCGGTTACGAACTTGATCCTTGGCGTGATTGCCGTCGCCTATGTCTATCGAGTCGTGCGCCAGTTGCTGCAGCGGCGCAGGGCTTAGTCGTCGCTGTGTTTCGGCGCATCGTAGGCGGCCAGCAGGCGGTCAGCGTTTTGCGGACCAGCACAGTGCGCAGATCGTGCATCGCGAGAAGCAGGGTGTTGGTGACATCCTCTAGCTGGTCATCTGATGCTTAGGACTGCACCAACTGCCTGTTGATGTTCAGATAGTCCACGGCCCGGTGAATGTCGTCGATATCGCGCCGAGCTAGCAAGGCGACGCGGTTATCGAACCAGTTCTGAATAGCGGCGATATCGGCAGGGGTCAGAACGCGGTCGCCCTGCGGCTTTACCTCGCCATTGCGGTCGTTGACGATCGCCAGTTGGTCCATCTCGATCCTGCGCTGACGGTTTTGCGTATCCACGCAGAACACGGCAGCCCCGTTTTAGCGGATTCGGAAGTAGTAATCTGGAAGATCAGCGCCCAAGCACCTTGACCCATTTTTGTGTCACGATAGCGAACTGCCCCGGGCGATCAAGCCTGCAGGCGGATACCATCAGGTGAGCCCACTGCAGAATGTCTTGATCCGTGCGCAGGCGTCGGCCAGCGCCGTGTCGGAGGTGGCATAGCTTACGCGGAAATGGGGCGACAGGCCAAAGGCCGCACCAAAGACGACGGCGACGCCAGTCTCGTCCAGAAGGGCGGTGGCGAACGCCTCGTCCGTGTCGATAAGGGTGCCGCCCGCACTGGTTTTGCCGATGCAATCCTTGATTGATGGGTAGACATAGAATGCGCCCTCTGGCCGGGGGCAAGTGATGCCGGGGCAGTCGTTCAGTCCGTCGACGACCAGATCGCGGCGACGGATGAACATATCGTTGTTCGGCTTCAGGAAATCCTGCGTGCCGGTCAATGCTTCGACTGCGGCCCACTGGCTGATGGTGCATGGGTTGGACGTGGATTGCGACTGCACTTTTCGCATCGCTTTGATCAGGTTTTCAGGTCCTGCGGCATAGCCAATGCGCCAGCCGGTCATGGCATAGGCTTTGCTGACGCCGTTGACGGTCAGGGTGCGGTCATACAGGCCCGGCTCGACCTCTGCTGGGGTGCAGAAGGTGAATGCCCCGTAGGCCAGATGTTCATACATGTCGTCGGTCATCACCCAGACGTGGGGATGCTTTAGCAGCACGTCGGTCAGCGCCTTCAGCTCGTTCCAGCTGTATCCCGCTCCAGTGGGGTTAGAGGGAGAGTTGAACAGGAACCATTTGGTGCGCGGCGTGATCGCGGCCTCTAGCTGCTCTGCCGTGATCTTGTAGCCGCGCGCCATATCGCCTTCGATAAACACCGGCTCGCCGCCGCCAAGCAGCACCATGTCGGGATAGCTGACCCAGTAAGGGGCCGGGATGATAACCTCGTCGCCGCGGTTCAGCGTCGCCATGAAGGCGTTATATAGCACTTGCTTGCCGCCGGTGCCTACGCTGACCTGCGCGGGGGTGTAATCAAGGTTGTTGTCGCGCTTGAACTTGTCGCAGATTGACTGCTTCAGTTCCGGGATACCATCGACGGCAGTGTATTTCGTCTTGCCGTCTTTGATCGCCTGGGTGGCTGCGGCCTTGATGTTGTCAGGCGTGTCGAAATCCGGCTCTCCTGCGCCCAATCCGATGATATCACGGCCCTGCGCCTTCAGCTCTGCCGCGCGGGTGGTGACGGCGATGGTGGGAGAGGGTTTGACGCGGTCTAGGGTCGCAGACAAAAAGGTCATGAGGGGCATCCAGTGGTCAAAGGGCGTTGCCTGTGTCATAAGATGATGAACCCAGTCCACGCAAGCGATGAGGAAGTTTAAATGCCCGATTCCGATTGGTACAGCGACGATGCCGCCACCTTTGGTGACCGCCTGACAGCCGCCAGAGAAGCCGCAGATCTGACTGTCGAAGGTCTGGCTACACGGTTGGGGGTCAAGGTGTCTACCCTTGCAGGGTGGGAGCAGGATCTAAAAGAGCCGCGCGCCAACAGGCTGCAAATGCTGGCAGGCATGCTGAGCGTCAGCCTGACATGGCTGCTGACGGGGCAGGGCGATGGTTTGCCGCCGCCAGGCGATGATGCCGTGACCGATATGGATGCCCGCGCCTTGCTGGCAGAATTGCGCGATCTGCGCCTGTCGATGGCCGCCAGTGCCGATCGTCTGGCCCGGCTGGAAAAGCGGCTGCGTGAAAAGTTTAAGGATGACAGATGACCGAAACCGTGGAAATCGCGCGCAAGCGCTTGATCATGCGGTCCATGCGCCGCGGCATCAAGGAAATGGACCTGATCCTGTCGGATTTCGCCAGCCGGGCGCTGGGCGGATATGACGCGGATCAGCTGGCCTTGTACGAGGCATTGCTGGATGAAAGCGATTTGGACATCTACCACTGGGTCAGCGGTCAAAGCGAAGCGCCTGCTAGGTTCTCGCCGCTGGTCAGCGATATTGCGATCGGTGCGACAGGCTTGACACGACCGCACGCGACTTAACGAAATTTTTGATAATTTTTTGCAGTCTACGTTTCAGACAAATGGAACGGAGACTGCAATGACCTTACACGCCAAACTGAACACGAAATACGATAATATGCCGAAGTCCGCGGACAACGCGGCTTTAATGGCGACTTATCTGGATCCTCTGCTGCTGTTCAACGTCGGCGACAACGAGGTCACGGCAGGAGAACTGAAATCTCGCGGAGATTACCAAGGCAGCAACTTCAGCTATAACCTAAAGAAACTGGTCGATAACGGTTAGATGCATCATGAGCGGTCAGAAATCGACCGCCGGTCGGTGCGGGTGCGCATGAAGTAAAGAGGGGGTGATATCCGGCAGATTGTCTCTACCCTGTTCGCCATCCATGCAGAGGGGTTCTTGTCACGCGGGGTCGTGGATCAGCAGGGGATCGAGGATATCACCGGATCGCTCCGCCGGGTGGAACGCTATTGGACCGAACAGATCCGCTATATTTACTGCCGCGCATCCGACAGCGCGAGGCTTTGCAGCTCTCGCAGCAGCTTGCGTTCCATCGCTGCGGCGTAGTTGTCGAACCCGAGCGCTGTTTCGACAAAGGCACCGGGCCCGCGAATGACGTAGGCGCGAAAATAGGCTGATAGCTCTTTGATATCCGCAGCAGTTGCGTTGTCGCTGGTTTGGCTATCGTCCCCGATGGTCAGCCCGTTGACCGTGACGCCCTGCGGCGTACGGGCGGTCGAAATGTCCTGCGGTCGCGGTCCCGTGTTGGCGATACCGTCCCCCGACAGGTCCAGCGTGCGGCTCCAGCAGTGTGCTTGGGTGTCCAGCATGGCAAACCCCATCAACATGGCAGAGCCAAGCGCCGTCGTTTGATCCTGCACACTGCGCGGCGCGGTCAGGATGCGCTGGCGTGCCGCATTCAGATCACCAATGTCCGCGATTATCGTCCAAGGCAGAATGATTGTCTGGGCAGAAGGACCGCTCCATTCAAAGACGCTCAGGCGGATCGGTGCGCCGGGCTGCTGCAGGATTGCCTGCGCTACGTTGTCGGAGCCAAAGGCCTGCGCCAGCCCTTGCCGTTGCAGATCATATTCGCGGTCGTCGACAGAGCCGGAAATATCAAGTCCCAGCGCCAGTGCCTGACGGCAGGCAGCGTCGGCAGCTCCAGCGCTGATCAGCAGGGCGGCGATAATGCAGGCTATCTTCATCCCTGCGCGCTTATCTCAGCAGTGCTGCCCAGCACTTGCACGCCAAGTTCTTTAATCGATTTGCGGCGCATGGCGCGAGGGTAATCGGAAAAGCTATCTGCAGTTTCCAAAAATGCGCCGGGTCCGTGCAGTACTTCATCGCGGTAAAAGGGGATCAGGCCGACCTCGCCTTCAAAGTCGGCGGCGTTGACGACCAGACCGTTCACGGTGACGTCTTGAAACGGAAAGGCGCGGTAGGCGTCTTGGGGCCCAAAACCTTCGTTATTGATGCCGTCGCCAGCGACATCCACCGTTTGAAATAGACAGGGCGGGGCGGTGCGAAGCAGACCTGCCGCGTGCCCGAGGGCATAACCCAATGCTGTCGGAAAGTCGTTGTGGCTGCGTGGGCTTGCGGCAATTTGAGCGGACAGGCGGGTCAGATCAGCAGGTGCTCGGATCAGTGTCCAGTCGGCCAGCAGCGCTTGGTTATAACGACCGGACCATTCAAAGGCCGCCAGCGCGACCGGATCGTCACTGGCGAAGAAGGCGGCGACCACATCGGGCGCGATCAGCGCCTGCGCCAAACCGTGCCGCTGCAAACGATCTTCGGCCGCATCAACAGAGGATGACACGTCGATCGCAAGGACCAGTGCCAGCCGACAGGCCTGCGCGGGTGACGCCATCAGCATTAGCGCCGCTAGACCTACCAGCTTGCGCAACACCTTACCAGTGACCGGTATTTTTCATGCTCGCCCAAGGTTCAGCGGACGGCAGGGCATCACCCTTTTGCAGCAGCTCGACCGAGATGTTGTCGGGCGAGCGAACGAACGCCATATTGCCGTCGCGCGGCGGGCGGTTAATCGTGATGCCGTTGTTCATCAGGTGCTGGCAGATCGCATAGATGTCATCGGTTTCATAGGCGAGGTGGCCGAAATGGCGGCCGTCAGAGGGCAGACCATCGTCGCCGTCCCAGTTGTAGGTCAGCTCGACCGGGCAATCCTCGTCGCCCTCGGCCGCCATGAAAATCAGGGAAAAGCGGCCGCCTTCGTCATCGCGGCGTTTCGTTTCTTTCAGACCCAGCAAGTTAAAGAACGCCATCGTCTTTTCCAGATCCTTCACGCGGACCATAGTGTGCAGATATTTCAAGGACATCGCTGTCATTCCTTTATCATAGTATGTGTCAGTGCAGACTTAGCCTGCGGGCCTCCGCTGCCAAGCTCGCATTAGAATGCAGAGCGCAGATCCATGCCAACGGTGGCATATTCCGTGTCAAAACGCTCTGCCAGAGAGAACGTGCGGCCCAAACCGACAGTCATTACCGGGCGGAAGCCATAGTATTCGAAGTTGTCAAACTGCGCCGCCACTTGCGCGTTCACGCTGCGGTCGCGCCTGGTCCCGGTGATATAGATGGATTCGCCGTAATTACGCTCTTCCAGTTGCAGGCCGAATCCAAAGCGAACGTTCATTAGCGGTTTGGCCAGATCAAGACCCATACCAACCCGCCAGGCGCTGAAATCATCCTCGGCGCTGTCTGAAATGCTGCTGCGCTGCGCAAGGCTTAGGCTGACGATGTTGCCGGACGGCTGCAGGCTGGAATAGCCGATTCCGGCCCCCACATTTAGGACGTCCGGATATTCGATTGGGCCGCCAAAGATGTCCGTCTGTTTATTGCGGGCCGATACGTTCTGGCGTGCAAAGACGTCCAGACGCAGCTGGTCGGTCCGGCTCAGGGCAAAGGTGTGGGCCACGGAAGGTGAAAAAAACACCTGATATGGATTACCACCATACCACGACTTTCCGGCGTGCAGTTGCAGTGTCGTCGGCCGCGTACCGGGCTTGAGTATCCAGTTCTGGATCACGCTGAACGAGGCCTCTGTATAAGAAAAATCGTTGCCGCTTTGGGGCAGGTTGCTGGTGTCGCTGATACTGGTTTCGATGTCGCGCTGCAGGGCGTCCTTGGACGACTGGCTCAGGGCGTAGTTTGTCGTGCGCACATCAAAGGCCAGCGACAGTTGCAGGCGTTCCGTTTCCAGCGCGCGATATTTCACGGCGGCGGCGGCGTCGAACTGGACACCGGACAGAGGCTTGGCCGACTCGCTGAGCACCGTGATAAACGGACCGATTGTCGCAGTGTCAGAGCGCGAGCCGTTGTTGATGTTGTTCGACGGGGACGCGCCGAATTTCAGGGTGAATGAAAGCGGGTTGCGGTTGCGCACAAATGCATAGTCCTGCGCGACCGACTGCGCGCCAGACGCATCCGGTGCCGCCTGCCGGGCACGGCGCAGCCAGAACTGGGCGCGTGTGTCTTGGCCAAGCTCTGCATGGGCACGGGCGGCCAGACGCGCCGCAACATACCGCGAGGTATCATCATTCGCCGCCTGATAGCCGCGCTGCGCGAGATCAATGGCCATTGCAGGCTGACCCTGATCCAACGCGGCCTGCGTCCCTAGGATCAAGGCTGCCGGGTCGCGCGGGTCACGTTCCAATAGTGCGTTCAAAGCCTGCGCTGCATCGGCCGGGCGTCCTGCATTCAGCAGCTGCTGCGCCATTACGCGCATGTCTTCGGCTGTCAGGGTGACGGCTTTGGTCGCGGAGTTTTGGGCCAGGCCCGCCATCGGTGATGCCATCAGCATCATGACCGCGGTGGCGACGGATTTAAGCAAGGTCATCGGTACAGGATCGCTCCACCTGTCTCCTGAACTGTCGAGTCGTTTGAATTTAACGTGATGATGCCGACGATCTCTCCGCCTTGGCCTTTGGTGGTGTTGCCTGCGACGATACCGTTGAACGTGCCGGTTTCATCGGTCGAGTACACATCGCTCATGATTCCACCATTCTCATTCAAAGCTGATGAAAGGCCAATGATCCACTCCACGTTTGGCAGCAATGTCACGGTGTCGCCGTTTTCGATGATAGCGCGCCGCTTATCAATGCAAGTGCCGTACCAGCAAGTGTCAAACGGATCATGAAATCGTCCCCTAGGATGTCCTTTGTCTGATTTTTACTTTCCGGGCCGGATCGGCGCGAGTCAATGCACACGACCGGGCCACCACAGCTTTGTTCACGACTTATGGAGGTTTTGCCACGGCACGCCTAAACTGATGCGATTCGAGACAGAAGGACGACAACCATGCCCGTGACCCCGGACCAACAGGCTGAAATTGATGAGCTGCGCGCAAGCCCGCGCCCCACGCTGCGGGCCGTGTCCGAAGGGGCCGAAAAGCACCTTTATACCGCGCACCCCGTGCTGGATCACGGCTTTGTCCGGCTGATCGACTATATGGGCGATGACGCCGCTATCTGTCAGGCCGCCCGCGTGTCCTATGGCAAGGGCACCAAATCGGTGCAAAACGACGAAGGGTTGATCCGCTATCTGATGCGGCATTGGCACTCCACCCCGTTCGAGATGTGCGAGATTAAGCTGCACGTCAAACTACCCGTCTTTGTCGCGCGTCAGTGGATCAGGCACCGGACGGCGAACGTGAACGAATATTCCGCGCGCTATTCGATTCTGGACCGCGAATTCTATATCCCGCAGTCCGAACAGCTGGCGGCGCAAAGCACGATCAACAATCAGGGCCGAGGAGCCGCGCTGACGGCCGACGAATCCGCCCGCGTGCTGGAGATCCTCAAGGGCGACGCCGCCCAGACCTATGACCACTACGCCGAGATGATCGGTGAAGAGGACGCGAACGGCGATCCCAAGCAGGGCCTTGCCCGAGAGCTGGCCCGCATGAACCTACCAGCGAACATCTATACCCAGTGGTACTGGAAGGTGGACCTGCACAACCTGTTCCACTTCTTGCGCTTGCGCGCCGACGCCCACGCCCAATACGAAATCCGCGTCTATGCCGACGCGATTTGCAATATCGTCGCCGACTGGGTCCCCGCCGCATATGCCGCCTTTGCCGACTACCGTCTGGGCGGGGCTGTTTTGAGCGCCAAGGGTCTGGCCTGCCTGCAACGGATGCTGAAGGGCGAGACGGTCACGCAAGAGACCTCTGGTATGAGCAAGGGAGAATGGCGGGAATTTGAGGGGGTTTTGAAAGATTGAGATTTTCAACCGCCGCTCTTGAATTTTTGAATGATCATATCACTGGTATTGCTGATGGCTTCGAATACAGAAGCGGCCTTGCATCGATGAATTTTTTAATCGATTTGGGGCAGCTGATTTGTACGGCCGCTGTTTTTCATCTAGGCGTATATACGTCTGCGATAAATTGAATGATCTAAATAGAGCTTCGGAGATAAAAATAGTAATCCTAACTGTGGTCTGTGTTAGTAAAGGTGAATCCGTCTGCAGGAATGTTTCTTTTAAGTTAAATAAGAAGCTATCGCCATCTGGTTCCAAGTTAAAAAATCATACGCAAGAGGCTTCAAATGCAATGGCTTGTACATTGATGGCCCGATTGAATTTTGGGTTATTCCAATGTCCAACGATTGTAAAACTGATAAGAAACTTTTTTCCGAGGTTTCGCGGGCAGAATTTCTATCAAAGGCGCGAAATCGGCTTGAGTAAGGTGAATATTCCGGCCCTGTAGAAATATGTTAAACTGTTTTGGGGGTTTATAAAGCTTTGCCTCAAAGAGTTGCCAGAGACGTTCAGCAAAAAAGGAAGGTGATATAAAAACTGTATAAGATATTGGCCAAGCAGATCGGCAAGGAAGTACACGACGAAACGCCGGATGCGTTGAATCCATTATTGAGCAGTCTCACAGAGGTGATGCCAGGGTTCTATGAAGTGGCGAGCAAAGCCAGAAATAGACTCCAGAAGAATTTTTCACCATGTTCTAAACATGCTCGGATCATCGTCAGTCTGACTTTTGCATTCTGCGAGTACTTGCTCAAATCAAAGCAGAAACGATCGACTTAATAGCTTGAATTCAAGCTCAAATCCTCTCCAACTCCCCTGCCAATTTCTGGCCATCCTGGCCCTCGACCAGTTGACACCTAATCGGCTGGTCATCGGCCAAACCCGTCAGGCCGGACTGCTCCACGGCCGAGATATGGAAAAAGATGTGAGGGCCGCCGTCGTTGGGGGCGTTGAACCTAAAGCCCTTTGTGGTGTTTAACCATTTCACTTTTCTGGTCTGCATGGCGTCATCCTTGGCTTTGCGATATTGGGGAGAACCCCTTGCCTTGGCAATTTGAATAACAGAAAGAAAAAGGAAAATGACTGCGCCCGCAAATATGCAAAAGTCTGATCCAGTTTAAGCCAAGGAGTCCCGCCATGCGCGTTTTCAGCCTCAAATCCTGCGATACCTGCAAAAAGGCGATCAAGGCGCTGCAGGACGCGGGCCATGATCCGCAGATCATCGACGTGCGCGCGGACGGCCTGACCGACGCGGACCGAAAGCTGATCATAGGCCAGTTCGGCGATGCGGCGATCAATAAATCATCCACCACTTGGCGCAATCTAGAGGAGGGGGAGAAGGCGCAGCCTGTCGCCAATCTGCTGATGCTTTATCCGACGCTGATGAAGCGTCCCGTCATCCAGAACGGCGATGTCTGGACGATTGGCTGGAAGGCAGACGCGCAAGCCTCCCACCTGTAGGCGGCCCACCATACAGCGGGCCGCCCGGTTGGTTTAGCGTAGGTCGGGGGCCGTTGCGGCCAGTGCCAACTCAGTGACGATCTCGTCCAGCGCCATCACAGACGTATTCTGTTCGCCCAAGCGGCGGACAGAGGCGGTGCGCTCGTCAACCTCTCGCCCACCCAGCGCCAGAATGATCGGCACCTTGCCGACAGAGTGTTCGCGGACCTTGTAGTTGATCTTCTCATTGCGGGTGTCCGCCTCGGCGCGGATGCCTTTGGCTTTCAGCGCAGCCACGACTTCCATGGCGTAGTCGTCGGCGTCCGACACGATGGTCGCCACGACGACCTGACGCGGGGCCAGCCAGAACGGCAGCTTGCCGGCGTGTTCCTCGATCAGGATGCCGATGAAGCGTTCAAAGCTGCCCAGCACGGCGCGGTGCAGCATGACCGGGCGATGCTTTGCCCCGTCCTGCGCCACATAGTTTGCGTCCAGACGGTCGGGCAGGTTCGGGTCCACCTGCAGCGTGCCGCACTGCCATTCACGGCCAATCGCGTCAGTCAGCGTGAATTCCAGCTTGGGGCCATAAAAGGCACCCTCCCCGGGCAGCAGCTCGAAATCATAGCCAGCCGCCTTGCAGGCATCGCCCAATGCGGCCTCGACCCGGTCCCAGCTTTCATCGCTGCCGATCCGCTTTTCAGGACGGGTGGACAGTTTGATCGTCCAGTTTTTGAACCCAAGGTCGGCGTAGACGGACGCAAGCAGTTTGATGAACTTCTCGGTCTCGGCGACGATCTGGTCATTGGTGCAGAAGATATGCGCGTCGTCCTGCGTAAAGCCGCGGACGCGCATGATGCCGTGCAGCGCGCCCGACGGCTCGTACCGGTTACATGATCCAAATTCCGCCATCCGCAGGGGCAGGTCACGATAGGATTTCAGGCCTTGGTTGAAGATCTGTACGTGGCAGGGGCAGTTCATCGGCTTGAGCGCGTTGACCGTCTTTTCGCGAGCATGATCCTCGTCGACTTCGACGATGAACATGTGGTCCTGATAGTTGTCCCAGTGACCCGATTTTTCCCATAGCACGCGGTTCACGACCTGCGGGGTGTTCACCTCGACATAGCCATCGCTGCGCTGTTTCCGGCGCATGTAGTCCTGCAGCTGCGTGTAGATCGTCCAGCCGTTCGGGTGCCAGAACACCTGACCGGGGGCCTCTTCCTGCATGTGGTACAGGTCCATCTCACGGCCCAGCTTGCGGTGGTCGCGCTTGGCGGCTTCCTCCAGCATGTGCAGGTGCGCCTTCAGGTCTTCTTTGTTCGCAAAGGCCACGCCGTAGATACGTTGCAGCATCTGGCGGTTGCTGTCACCGCGCCAATATGCGCCGGCGATAGACATTAGTTTGAAGCCATCGGCAGGGACTTGACCAGTGTTCTGCAGGTGCGGGCCACGGCAAAGGTCTTGCCAGTCGCCGTGCCAATACATGCGCAGCGGCTCGTCGCCAGAAATACTCTCGATTAGCTCGACCTTATAGGGCTCGCCGCGGTCGGTGTAGTATTGGATCGCCTTCTGGCGGTCCCAAATTTCCGTGCGGACGTCATCGCGCTTGTTGATGATTTCCTTCATCTTTTTCTCGATGGTCGCCAGATCTTCGGGTGTGAACGGCTCTGCGCGGTCAAAGTCGTAGTACCAGCCGTCCTTGATCACTGGGCCGATTGTGACCTGCGTGTTAGGCCAGATTTCCTGCACTGCGCGGGCCATGATGTGGGCCAGATCGTGGCGCACCAGTTCAAGGGCCGGAACGGGGTCCTTCATCGTGTTTATGGCGATCGTGCTGTCGGCATCGATGGCCCATTGAAGGTCCCAGTGCTGGCCGTTGACGGTGGCGGAAATCGCTTTTTTGCGCAGGCTGGAGGAGATGTCGGCGGCGATATCAGCGGCCGTGACGCCAGCATCATAGCTGCGTGCATTGCCGTCAGGAAAAGTGAGTGAGATCTGGGCCATGTGTCTGGCTCCTCATCGGTTTGGCGCCCACGGAACGCCCGGTTGCGGGATGTGTGTGCGCGCAGACATGCCGTTTGGTGCGTGCGGGGTCAAGAGGCTGGCGTGTGCGCCGATTGCGGTTAGGTTTGTGTGACCAGAGCAGGAGAGCGTCATGCCGCAGGGGTTTGCCAGAACCGTTTTTAACCGCCTGACGCGGTATGCAGGCAGCAGCGGCGGGCTGGACAAAGACGCGCAGCAGGCCGAGCCGGGCAATTTTCTGCGCCATGTCGCGGCGCTGTCCGGCAGCAAGCTGGCGGATGGGCTAATCGACCCCAAGCTGGTGCTATCATGGCTGCTGACGCATCTGGGTGCCGGGTCGTTTTGGGTGGGCCTGCTGGTGCCCGTGCGGGAAAGCGGCGCGCTGCTGCCGCAGCTTTTTACGACGCCGTTCATCACTGCCGCGCCGATCCGCAAATGGTTTTGGGCGGGCGGCTCTGCCGTGCAGGGGCTTTGCGCCGGGGGAATCGCGCTGGCTGGGCTGACGCTGGATGGTGCAGTCGCAGGGGCGGTCATCGTGACGCTGCTGGGGGTTTTGGCGCTGGCCCGCTCGGTTTGTTCGGTCAGTTACAAGGATGTGTTGGGGAAGACTGTCGGCAAATCGCGTCGCGGCACGGCGATGGGCTTTGCCAGTTCGGTCGCGGCAGTCGGGGTGATCGTCTTTGCGCTGGTGCTGCTTCTGGGTCTGGCGGATCGTTTTGTCGTCGTGACCGCACCATTGCTGCTGACAGCAGCGTTATGGCTGGTTGCGGCGGCGGTCATGGGCAGCCTGCACGAGGCCCGGTCCGCGGTCGAACCGGTAGAGAGGACTGGATTGCGGCAGTTTTGCTTACTATGGACCGACCCGCAATTGCTTCGCTTCATCGCGGTGCGCAGCATGTTGGTGGGCACGGCCCTCGCACCGCCCTATTTCCTGTTACTGCGCCCCGACAGCGCGCTGAACCAACTGGGCGCGCTGGTGCTCGCGTCCTCTGTAGCGTCGCTGGTGTCGAGCTATGTCTGGGGGCTGTTGTCGGATCAGTCGTCCCGCCGGGTACTGATGTATGCGGGGATCGCGGGTGGGGCGGTGTTGTCGGCGGTTGTGGCGCTGACATTGGCCGGGTGGATCACCTTGTCGGGCGTCATTCCCGTTGCTCTGTTCGGGTTGATGATCGCCTACCAAGGCGTGCGTCTGGGCCGGTCCACCCATCTGGTCGACATGGCGGGGGAAGGTGACCGCGCGCTTTATACCGCGTTGTCGAACACGATTGTCGGTCTGGTTCTGCTGGTTGCAGGCGGCCTGTTCGCCGCCATCGGTGTCCTGTCGGTGCCCCTTGTCATTGCCCTGTTCGCCGTGATGTGTTTGGCTGCGGCGGCACTTGCCGCAGGATTGAACGAGGTGCAGACTGATGCCTGAGATGCTGACAACGCCGCAGGGGCGACGCATCGCCTATCACCACACTGCCGGGCAAGGGCCGACCGTTGTGTTTCTTGGCGGGTTCAAGTCCGACATGGGCGGGACCAAGGCCGTGCACCTAGAGGCTTGGGCAAAAGCGCAGGGCCGAGCATTTCTGCGGTTCGACTATTCCGGTCACGGCGAAAGCAGCGAGGCGTTTACGGACGGAGCCATTGGCGACTGGTATCAGGATGCGCGCGCCGCGCTGGACATGATCGACGGCCCGCTAGTGCCTGTCGGGTCCAGCATGGGGGGCTGGATTTCGCTTTTGTGCGCGCGGGGGTTGCCAGAGCGTGTCGCCGGGCTGGTTACCATCGCCGCCGCGCCGGATTTCACTGAAGACAGTATGTGGGCCAGTTTCGACGACGCTAAGCGTGACGCCTTGATGCGTGACGGCCAGATCGCGCTGCCGTCGGACTATGGTGACCCCTACATCATTACCCGCCGCCTGATTGAGGACGGGCGCAACCAACTGGTCCTGCGCAGCCCGTTGGATTTGCCGTTCCCGGTGCGGTTCCTGCAGGGCACGGCAGATGCCGACGTCGATGTCAGCGTGGCCTTGCGCCTGATGGATCATGTGACAGGGGCAGATGTGCAACTGGCCTTAGTGAAAGGGGCGGACCACCGCTTTTCCGACCCGGACTGTCTGGACCTGATTACACAGGCTGTGGCGCAGGTGCTGGATCGCGTCGCTCGTTGATGTGCCGCAAAGTCCCACTTTGGATTGGTGGCTGTCGCCACTAGCGTTTCGCAAAACAGTGGGGCGCACCATGGCACTGACACGCGGGCAAATGGCGGGCTGAAGTCTAGCCGATATGAGCGTGAACGTCTTTGTCGTGATCAAGAAATTGCTGGTTTTTACCTATCTGATGACCTTTTTGGGCGTGTCGCTCGGGGGAGTGGGCAGGTCGCATTCACGGTGTTGGGGTTCGACGTCTTGAAGGACCCCATCGTCGGCTATCTGTCGGACCGCAGCCGTTGTGGCCACCGCGTGCCATGGATCGCCAGCGGGGCACTGATCCTTGCGGTCGCCATGGTTGCAATGTTCGCCGGATTGTCTTGGCAAGGCAATGCCTTGTGGGTAGGGCTTTAAGGAGTGTTGACCTTGGGCGTCGCGCTAATTGCGGCAGAACTACAATTGGCTGCGCTGTATCTGATGAAGGATGCGCCGGGGCCGCTGTCGGGGCTGACGGAGACGCTTGGCATTTTTTTATCCTGTTTGCGATGTTCATTCTTGGGTCCATCGTGTTGCAGTTTCCCTGGTTCTGGGCCAGCGCGCGCTTGGGCAAGGTCACTGCGCTGATGCTGGGTCTCCTGCTGTATGTCGTCGTCCTGATCGGCGTCTGGGCCAGCCTGCCTGCCACGGGCGTTGCGACTATGGCGCTGTTGTTCCTGTTGACGGGGGCGGCGAACGGCCCCTATCAGCAGATCCCTTGGGCAATGTATCCTGACCTGATTGACGTCACGCGTGTCGAAAAAGGCAGCGCGATTGAGAACGCGTTCAGTGCCGTCTGGTTGTTTGGTCAAAAGGTCGCCAATGCGCTGGCACCACTGGCGCTCGGCTTGATTTTGCAACCGGCGAGCTGGAAGGCTTTGCACGGCGGTACTGTCGACCTAAGCGGTGAGGCGCTGAGCGCTTTGCGCCTGTCGCTGACCTTGGTGCCCTAGGCGATATTTGTGGCAAGCGGGCTCGGCCTGTGGTTGATTTAAGGTCCCTTTGCGCTGCATGTGGCTAGTCACCGCTAGGCCGCACCGCTATGGGTTGCACCGCCTTGTCCCCGGTGCGATGTCGGGCAAAAATATGGTAGGCAGGGCGGAAATATGGCGCGTGAACCGCTGGTGTTGATCCCGCCAATGCTGTGTGATGCTCGCGTATTTGCCCCGCTGACGGCGGCCATGTCGCCAAATCACGCCGTGTGCATCATGCCGACCACCGGGGGCGAGCGGATCGAGGATATCGCAAGCCGTATTCTCGACTGGGCACCGACCCGCTTTGCCCTGCTGGGCCTGTCGATGGGCGGTACTGTCGCGCTGGAAATCATCCGCCGCGCACCGACCCGCGTGCTGCGAATTGCCCTTATGGACTGCACGTCGCAACCTGAAACGCTGCAAACCGCCGCCGCGCGAGAGCCGCTGATCGTCGCGGCCCGGGCCGGGCGCTTCAAAGACGTCGTAGCGCAGGAAATGCCAGCCGCGTGCTTTGCCGAAGGCCCGCATCGCCGCGCGGCAATGGAGTGTGTGACCGATATGGCATGGGCGATGGGGCCAGAGGCCTATGTCGCGCAAGCGCGCGCCATGCAGCGCCGCCGCGACCAGTCCGCGACCCTGCGCCAGATCCGCCAGCCGGCTCTGGTCATCTGCGGTGCAGAGGATCCCATCTATCCGGTGCGCCGCCACGAATTCATGGCCGAAATGATTCCCTATTCCCGGTTAGAGGTCATCGAAGGCGCGGGTCACCTGCCAACGCTGGAGCAGCCAGAAGCGACGCTGAACATCGTGCGCGGCTGGATGCGGCAACCGTTGGTCCTGCGATAGCGCAGCAAAAAGCCCCGCCGATCTGGATCGGGCGGGGCTGCTTGTAAACTTGTAAAGATGACTGCTTAGTTAGCGGCAGTTTTCGCAGGCATCGGCGTGATGTTGTCGTTCTTGGCCTTCGCCGCTTTTTCAACCCTGGGTGCATCTGAGTTATCGTCGATGAACTGCAGCACCAGCGGGCGGATGTTCGTGCGCCACTTGGCACCGGCAAATATGCCGTAGTGGCCAGCGCCTGGTTCCAGATGCGCGGCCTTCTTGCTGTCGGGCAGGCCCGTCATCAGGGCCAGCGCTGCAAGGCACTGACCAGGGGCGGAAATATCGTCCTTCTCACCCTCGACCACCTTGACGGCGACGGTCGTGATCGCGCCGATATCAACTTTTTTGCCAGCGACAGTGAAATCGTTGCGCGCGATGTCCCGATTCTTGAACACCCGCTCTACCGTTGACAGATAAAATTCCGCGGGCATGTCCATGACAGCAAGGTATTCGTCATAGAATTCGTTGTGCTTGTCATGCTCTGACGCTTCGCCCTTGGCCGTAGAGATGATCTGGTCGCGGAACGCCTTGGAATGCGCCTCGCCATTCATCGATATGAAAGACGACAGCTGCAGAAGGCCCGGATAAACCTTGCGGCCCACGCCTTTGAATTTAAAGCCGACTCGCTGGATCATCATCTGTTCCAGTTGGCCCATGTTTACGGAATGCCCGAAATCCGTAACCGAAGTCGGGTTGGCGTCCGGGTCGATGGGGCCGCCGATCAGGGTCATGGACCGGGGCTGCGCGCTGGGGTCTTCAGCGGCCAGATAGGCGACAGCGGCCATGGTCAGCGGTGCAGGCTGGCACACGGCAATGACGTGCAGATCGCTGCCCAATTCCTTCATGAAATCAACAAGGTAAAGTGTAGAATCTTCGATGTCGAACTTGCCAGCGCTGACTGGAATGTCGCGGGCGTTGTGCCAATCTGTGGTGTAAACCTCGCAATCGGGCAACAGGGAAATGACTGTCTTTCTCACCAATGTGGCATAGTGACCGGACATTGGGGCGACCAGCAGCACGCGGCGCTTTTTCGGCTCGCGGCCACCCACCTTGAAGTGGATCAGGTTGCAGAATGGCTTTTCCAGAACGATTTCAACGTGCACGATGTGATCAGTGCCGTCTGCGACGGTCTGAACGGGGATGTTCCAGTCGGGCTTGACGACCATGCGGCTGAACGCACGCTCGGTAACCTCGCCCCAGGCACCCAGCCAATCCATGAAGGGATTAGCCGTCATCGCCATTGCGGGATAACTGGTAAAAGCCCGCGCAGTCGACCCAAGCCACTGGTTCGTGTTACGCATGCTTTCCATCATGTCGTAGGTCATCATATACTTCATGTTGGAATGTTCCTGATGTGGTCGCGCAATAAATGCTGCATCTGCGAAGGTAGGCCGAGGAGGGTGATATGACAACTATTGATGTCAATGAAGTTGAAAGCAGCCGTAAAAATCTTGACACTCTTGAAAAAAACATGGCGCGGGTCGATGCCCTGACGCAACGTCTGGTTGCTGCTCTGTCCAAGGGACGGCATGTACCTACCGCGCTGCAGGGCCCCAGTCAGGAACTTTATTCAAAGGCGGCGGGCGCTTATTGGACCGAGATGATTAACAACCCGGCCAAGCTGATCGAACATCAGCTGTCGTTCTGGTCCAAATCCGTCTCCCATTTCGTCGAGGCGCAGGCGCTGATAGCCCATGGCAAGATTGCCGCACCAGAAGACAAGACCCCTACGGACCGCCGCTTTTCACACGATCTGTGGCGCACCAACCCGTATTTCAACTTCGTCAAACAGCAATACATGATCAACGCTGAGGCAATCACCAATGCGATTGACGCAGTCGAAACGCTGGATCCCGGCGAAAAGAGGCGCCTACGCTATTTCGGACAACAGATCGTTGATCTGTTCAGCCCCACAAACTTTCTGGCCACCAACCCCGAAGCGCTAAGCCTCGCAGTCGAGACTGAGGGAGAGTCCCTTGTCAAAGGTCTTGAAAACCTCGTCCGCGACCTAGAGGCGAACGACGGCGATCTTGTAGTGACACTGGCCGACAAGGACGCCTTTACCGTGGGCGAAAACCTTGCCACGACGCCGGGGCAGGTAGTGTTCCGCAACCATTTATTCGAGTTGATACAGTATACACCGACGACCGCGACGGTGCATGAGACGCCGCTGGTGATCTTTCCGCCTTGGATCAACAAATACTATATTCTTGATTTGAAGCCTGAAAATTCATTGATCAAGTGGATAGTCGATCAGGGGCACACATTGTTCGTAGTGTCGTGGATCAATCCGGACCCTAGCTATGCCGGCACGTCGATGAGCGATTATGTGCAGGACGGCTTTTTGCAAGCGATCAAGACAGTCAAGGCGATCTGTGATGTACCGCAGGTCAACGCCGTCGGCTATTGCATTGCCGGCACGACCCTATCACTGACGCTGGCCCTGCTGGCGCAGCGCGGCGATACCTCAATCAAATCAGCCACCTTGTTCACCGCGCTGACCGATTTTTCGGACCGGGGCGAAGTCGGTGTCTTTCTTGACGAAGACTTTATGAACGGCATCGAACAAGAGATCGCCGCCACGGGTATTCTCGACAAGTATTACATGTCGCGGACCTTCAGCTTTTTGCGGTCCAACGACTTGATCTATGGGCCCGCGATTAAAAGCTATATGTTGGGCAAGGCACCGCCTGCCTTTGACCTGCTGTACTGGAATGGCGACGCGACGAACCTGCCGGGCAAGATGGCGCACGAATATCTGCTCGGTCTTTGCCGGGACGACAAGTTCGCGACCATCGGCTTTGAAATAGCCGGGGCAACGGTGCAGATCGGACAGGTCACCCAGCCTATCTGCGCCATTGCCTGCGAAACAGATCACATCGCCGCGTGGAAAAGCAGCTATCGCGGCGTGCAAAAGATGGGATCGAAGGATAAAACCTTCATCTTGTCAGGCTCGGGTCATATCGCGGGTATCGTCAATCCGCCTGCCAAGAAGAAATACGGTCACTGGCTGAACCCCGACCTGTCATTAGATCCTGACATCTGGAACGATAAAGCCACTCAGTATGAGGGTAGCTGGTGGCCCCATTGGCAGGCTTGGCTTGCGGAAAAATCAGGCGAGATGATTCCTGCCCGCACTCCTGGTTCCGACAAATTTCCGCCGATTGTTGCGGCACCCGGAACCTATGTGACCTGAGAGCAGTTTGTTTCACGCAGGAATTATATTAGCAAATCAGAGCATTATGCACTTGCAGAAACTTGCAATGCTGCACTGCAGAAATAACTTGCAATGCTGCACTGCAGCATGTAATTTGTTCTTACTAAATATAGGCGATGGGAATGACCTTCGCCAACCATAGCAAAGGACGCATACCATGGCTAAGAACCAAGACTTCACCGCTGTTTTCAAAGACATGATGGGATCGTTCCCGGTCGACACAAAGTCGATGGAAGATGCCTACAAGTCGCAGGCAACGCTGGCCGAGAAAATGTCCACCGTGTCCCTGTCTGCTGCTCAGGAATCTGCACAGCTGTCCGCCAAGTGGGCGCAGGACACCCTGACCAAGATGCAGGACATGACTAAGGTCAAGGCAGAGCCAGCAGATTACGCAAAGTCGATGACCGACTTCGCATCGGCCACCGCCGAGTCCGCAGCCGAGCACATGGCAGCTTTCGCTGAGATCGCGAAAAAGGTTCAGACTCAGACGCTGGAACTGATGATGGCTGCTGGCAAGGACATGTCCGAGGACATGACTAACGCTGCGAAAAAGGCATCCGACGAGATGGCCACCGCTGCTAAAAAAGCAACGACCGCTAAGTAAGCTATGCTGTTTTGCGACAATCAGGCGCGCCCTTAGGGGCGCGCTTTTTTGTATTTCGGGTTTTTCTTGTTTGTTTTGCAGGCGCAGCATAGCATCGCTGCAATGCATCAGGACAGGGAGGGCACACCGTGGCCGCCACCGACAAACCACTGCTGATTAAGCGCTACGCGAGTCGGCGTCTGTATAATACTGAAACCAGCGATTACGTGACGCTGGAGGATATCGCGATTTTTATTCGCGCGGGCCGCGAGGTGCAGATCGTTGATCTGAAATCTGGTGATGACCTGACCCGGCAATACCTGCTTCAGATCATTGCCGAACACGAAAGCCGCGGCGAAAGCGTGCTGGGCGTCGATCTTTTGACCGACCTTGTACGCAGCTATACCAGCCAGGCTGCATCCGTTGTGCCGGAATTCCTGACCGCCAGCTTCGAGATGCTGCGCGACGGACAAAGCAAAGCGATGGATAACATGACCAAAACGAACCCGCTGCTGAAAATGCCTGGGTTCGAAGCGATGCGCACTCAGCAAGAGGCGTTCTTTAAGGCGATGACCGGTGGGCTGATCCCCGGGGTATCGCGAGATCCGCAAAAACAGCGCCCCGCTGATGATCTGGACACGATTAAGGCGCAGCTTGCGGAAATGCAGGACAAACTGTCCAAGATGGGTAAGTAAATCCCAACGTGGGGCAGGCGGCTGGGGGCTAGACCCCCAGCCGGTCCCGCAGTGCATACCATGTCATTGCCAGCGTCAGCAAAGGCGCGCTAAAGCGTGTGCCGCCCGGGAAATTCGGCACTGGCAGCGCTGACATCACGTCAAAGCGTCCGGTCTGACCGATGATCGCCTCTGCCATCACGCGGCCTGCGAAACCAGACAAAGCGACGCCGTGCCCTGAAAATCCGGCCCCAGACAGCATGTTGGACGCAACGCGTTGCAGCGCAGGCAGGCGGGTCATAGTAATCCCCAACGTGCCACCCCAGACGTAATCAAGCGCGACGTGTGCAAGTTGCGGAAACAGCGAGACCATTCGCGCATGGAGTGCCGGAGCGATATCTGTAGGATATCCGATGGAATAGCTTTCGCGCCCGCCGAACAGCAGGCGTCGATCCTCTGACAGGCGATAGTAGTTCACGACGAACTTGGAATCCGCGACGGCGATGTCGCGGGTCAGGATGTCGTCCGCCAGATTACCCAGCGGTGCCGTGGCTCCGATAAAGGAATTGATTGGCATCACACGGGCAGCGACTTTGCGGTTGATCCTAGGCAAATAGCCGTTGCCCGCCAGTATGACATGATCGGCCGTCACCACACCGCGCCCCGTCTGGACGCGCGCAGGTTGCCCCTGTTGAATATGGTGAACCTCTGACCCTTCAAGGATTACGGCACCCGCCGCCTCTGCCGCAGCAGCAAGGCCGACGGCATAGCGCAGGGGGTGAATATGCGCCGCGCCGTTGTCCAGCCAGCCGCCCGCATAGGCATCGGTACGCACGATGTCATTCAACCCGGCTCGGTCTAGCGGCGTGATCTTGTCGTAACCATAGGTGCGCGATAGAAAATTGGCCTCGGTGTGCAGGTCTTTGCAGGCCTTGGCGGAATAGGTGCCGAAAGCGACGCCGGGCGTCCAACGGGCATCCGGTGCATGGGCGTCGAGCAGATCGCGCAGATCGCCCTTGGCCTGTTCTGCGCAGTCCCACAGCGCGCGCGCGGGGCCATCGCCCAGCTTTTTTGCCAGATCGATCTGGTGCCAGTTGTAGCCCGAGCCGACCTGACCGCCATTGCGTCCCGATGCGCCAAAGCCCGCGCGATGCGCCTCGAGAACGATGACGTTGCGCCCCGCCTGGGCCAGCCGCAGTGCCGCCGTCAGCCCGGTATATCCAGCCCCGATGATGCACACATCAGCACGGTGCGTGCCGCGTAGCGATGGGCGCTGGGGCGGCAGGGTCGTCGTCGCCGTATACCAGCTGCCGGGAAATTCCCCGGGGGCATCGTTACGATAAAGTGGGTTCATTCCGGCTCCACGATTGGGGGCTGCACGTTATCCCAAGTCCGCGCCACGGCCAGTGTGAGCGCCCCTAGACAAAAGACGAACCCAAGGGCCGCCAGTGCATTTCGTTTTGCGCGCTCAGACATTGAGCAGCAGATGTTCGCGTTCCCAGGGGCTGATGACCTGTAGGAACTCATTGTATTCTGCGTGCTTCACAATTGAATATACACGGGCGAATTCTTCGCCCAGCACAGCGTGCATTTCCTTCGCCTCGTCGAACAGCGAAAGCGCCGCATACAGGCCCTGCGGGATTTCATCTTCAGAGTTATAAGCGTCACCCCGGAACCGCTTGTCAGGCCAGATTTCTTTCTTCATGCCCAGATAGCCGCAGGCAAGCGAGGCGGCGATGCACAGGTAGGGATTACAATCCATCCCAGCAAGGCGGTTTTCGACGCGCCGCGCTTCTGGCGGGCTGATCGGGACGCGGATGCCGGTTGTGCGGTTGTCGCGGCCCCATTCAAGGTTGATCGGTGCCGCATGGTCGCGCACATAGCGACGAAAGCTATTCACATAGGGTGCGATCACGGCGATCACGGATGGCATGTGTTCCTGCAAGCCGCCGATAAAGTGAAAGAAGTCATCCGTCTCGCCGCCTTGCGGGCCGGTAAAGATGTTCCGCCCCTTGGAGTCCAGCACCGAATGGTGGACGTGCATCGCGCTGCCTGGCTCACCCTCGATCGGCTTGGCCATGAAGGTCGCGGTGCAATTGTGCTTCAACGCCGCCTCGCGCAGTAGGCGTTTGAAGAAAAACACCTCGTCCGCCAGCTTGACCGGATCGCCGTGGCGCAGGTTGATTTCTAGCTGACCGGCACCGCCTTCTTGGGTGATGCCGTCAATCTCGATCCCTTGGATTTCTGCGTATTCATAAATGTCGTCGATGACGGGGCCATAATCGTCCACGGCGGACATAGAGTAGGCCTGCCGCGCGGCGGCGGGGCGGCCCGTACGACCCATCATCGGTTCAATCGGCTTGGCAGGGTCAACATTGCGGCCCACCAGATAGAATTCCATCTCTGGAGCGACGACTGGCGTCCAGCCTTCGGCCTTGTACAGATCACAAACCCTTTTCAGCACGTTGCGCGGGCTGCACCCGACGGGTCGCCCCTTTTGGTCAAAGGCGTCGTGGATCACCTGCAGCGTGCCATCCTTGGTCCAAGGAGCAGCCGTAGCGGTGGACATGTCGGGACGCAGGATCATGTCAGGCTCTAGGAACCCCTCCGGTCCTGCGGCCTCGCCCCATTCGCCAGTGATGGTCTGGAAAAAGATAGAGTTGGGCAGGTGAAAGTGGGACTGCTTTTCCCATTTCGACGCTGGCACAGCCTTGCCGCGTGCGATGCCTGGCAAGTCGGCGATCACGCATTCGACCTCGTCCAAGCGATTGTTTTCGAGATAGAGGCGCGCGGCCTCAGGTATTTCGTCAATCCAACTCATCTCAGGCTCCGGGTTTTGAAAAACCGCGTCATCTGGTCTGCGATGCGGGTGTTGTCGATGGGCATGTTCGCAGCAGCGCGTGCGGCGGTCAGCAGCGGGGCAGGCACAACACCTTCGCCGCGCTCGTCCCCAAGACGATTGGTAAAGGCATTTTCGAATTCAGGATGCGCTTGTACTGTGAAAATTCGGTCGCCGTAAACCAGCGCGGCGTTTTCACAAAAGTCGTTGGTGGCGACAATGTCCGCGCCGGTAGGGCGCTGTGTTACCTGATCCTGATGCCACGCGTTCAGCGCTACAGTGTCGCCCTGCCAGTCATAGGTCTGCCGCCCCACGGCCCAGCCGCCGGGGAACTTTTCAACTTTGCCACCAAGGGCTTGCGCGATGATCTGGTGACCAAAGCAGATCCCAACCATCGGCGCGCCGGCGGCATAGGCATCGCGGATAAAGGTTTCCAACGGTGCGATGAACGGGTGATCTTCGTAGGCACCGTGTTTGGATCCTGTCAGTAGCCAGCCATCGGCAGCGAGGACATTTTCGGGGAACTGCATGTCGACGACATCGTAGGTCTCGAACTCGAACCCCTGATCGCCTAAAAGCTGCTTGAACAGATCCGCGTAGTCGCCCGTATCAGGCCGCATCGCATCTGGTGCGTGCCCGGTCTGCAAAATTCCGATTTTCATGGATCACCTGCTATTTATATGGGCAATCTAGGACGCTGTGTCCGCCCGTGCAAGCGGGCCATTGGGTCAGCGAATAATCACCGTATGATCTGGGGACGGATGCGTAAACGCTGGCGCGATTTCTGCGGTAAATGGCGGTTCAGCCGGGCATTTATGATGCCGAACGACGTGATGACGATCAGCGTCAGAATGATGAAATAGCCCGCAAGGATGGGGTAGGGGACGAAGGGGTTAAAGGTCTTGTCCGCGAAATAGTTGGCATAATACAGTGCGTCGCCGCGCTGTTGCAGCGCCGGAAATCCAGAGAAATAGACCAGCGTTGTGGCGTGAAACAAAAAGATCGCCTCGTTCGTATAGGCGGGCCACGCAAGGCGCAGCATCGTTGGCCAGATTACGCGGCGGAACCGCGACCAGCCGGAGAGGCCATAGGCGTCGGCGGCCTCTGTGTCGCCCTTGGGGATCGACAGCAGCGCGCCGTGAAAGATTTCAGCAGAATAGGCGGCGGTGTTGAAGAACAGCACGACCAGCGCGCCCGCCCAAGCAGATGTGAACATGCCAAAGATCGGTGCCACGCTTTTGAGTGAAAGAAACAGGAAATAGGCAAAGAAGAACTGGATGAACAAGGGCGAGCCGCGGAACAGAAAGATGAACCATTCCGAAAATTTGCGCAGCGGGGTGTGGCGCGACGCCTTGCCCAGTGCCAGCGCGGTGGCCAATACGAATCCCGCCGCCAGTGCGAAGATGCCGAAATAGATATTCCAGATCATGCCAGAGCCGATCAGCGTGAACTGCTGGCAAAGTGTGAAATCGCTGCGCGGCAACAGGCGCTCGCCGATGCCAAGGCTGCGCAAACCATAATCTGCGATTGTTTGAATACAGCTCATCCGGCGGCCTTTCGCTGTGCTTCACCGCCGGTTGTTGCCTGACCGCGGGTCAGGCGAGCCATGACGCGGGACAGCACGACCTCTGACACTTTGGTCAGGGCCAGATAGAAAACCAGCAGCGCGCCAAAGTACCACATGCGCCAGTCGCTGTGCGGATAGTCGGTGAAATTGGGGGTCTTGGTGCTGCCAAGCTCGCGAGCCCAATAGACGATGTCCTCGACGCCCAGCAGGAACAGCAGAGGGGTTGCCTTGATTAGGACCATCCAAAGGTTCGACAGGCCGGGCAGGGCATAGACCCACATCTGCGGCACCAGCACACGGCGGGTGACTTGGCGGCGGGTCATTCCATAGGCTTCTGCCGTTTCCAGCTGGCCGCGCGGCACGGCGCGCATGGCACCGAACATCACGTTGGCCGCAAAGGCACCGAAGACGATGGAAAAGGTCAGGACTGCTAGACCGAAGCCATAGGTTTCATGGATCCACTGCGCCGCATTGCCCAGCGGCATCTTGGCCTGCGGGCAGACGACGAAGTCATTGCCCTGCCGCACAGGCTCTGTCCAATCGGGGCACAGGGCTTTTTGGCGCACGTATTCGATACCTTGATCCAGCGCGATGACGAAAAACAGGAAAAACGCGATGTCCGGCACGCCGCGCACGACGGCCATGTAGGTTTTCCCAAACCAGCGGATCGGCGCGATCTGGCTGCGTGCGGCAGAGGCTCCGCCATAGCCAAACATTAGCGCAACAGGGGCCGTGATCGCTAGAAGCAACAAGACCGTGCCGACAGACCAATAGATCCCAATATGCTTGCCCGTTGTCAGGTAGCAAGAGAGCCAAGTCAGGCCAGACAGGCTGGCGGGATCTGCGCAATACTGGAAAATGTCAGCGTCCTTGGTGGTCGTTTTTTGAGTATTTTTGGCAAGATGATGGATGTGCGGCGCGCCCCGTATCTAGGGCGCGGCGCGTGAGGTTTAGAACGTAGCGGAACCCGGCAGCATGTCGGTGATCAGCGTGTTCAGGGTGCCGTCTGCCTGCATCGATTGGATCGCGGCGTCGAACTTGGCTTTCAGAGATGCATCGCTTTCGCGCAGGCCCAGACCGATTCCGCCGCCAATCAGCACGTCTTCGCCCATCATCGTCAGATCGCCGTCAGCGTCTGCGATCGGCACAAGGAAGGCTTTGTCGGCCAGAACGGCATCAGATTCGCCATTGCGGACGGCTGCGACCGCCTCTTCGGGGGTCGCAAATTCCAGCAGGGTCGCACCGGGCAGTTCAGAGGCGACATAGCCCGCCTGAATGGTGCCCGACTGGGCCGAGATGACGGCAGTGGTCAGATCGACGCCTTCGGCCATGGCGACAAAGGCGCTGGGATCTGGCTGGGTGTATGGGTCGGAGAAGTCGATGACTTCATCGCGCTCTGGAGTGATCGACATACCTGCCATGATGACGTCATAGTTGCCGGACACCAGGTTCGGGATGATGCTGTCCCAGTCGTTGGTGACCCAGGTGCAGTTCAGTTCAGCACGCTTGCACAGCTCATCGCCCAGCACACGCTCGAACCCGTCGACTTCGCCGGCGTCGTTGATGAAGTTGTATGGAGGGTAGGCACCTTCGGTGCCCATGCGCACGACGTCTTGCGCCATGGCTGAACCGGCCAGTAGCGCGAAGGCGGCGGTTGTGAGTGTCAGCTTATTCATTGTCGTCTCCAGTTGGTGGGGGGTGTTGCCCCCCGTTATGCGCCAGAGGGTTATGCGAAACTTAAAGAATGGCAAGCAAGAACAGGATGACGCTAAGTGTTGGCGTCCTGCCCCGTCCAGTCCGCGCTTAGGCGGGCAGGGTGGCGGACAGGAAGCCGCGCAAACGGTCTGTCTGGGGATTGGTAAATAGGTCCGCCGGGGCACCCTGTTCCTCGATCACGCCCTGATGAAGGAATACGACGTGATCGGACACATCGGCCGCCATGCGCATGTCGTGGGTGACGATCAGCATGGTGCGGCCTTCTTCGGCAAGGGCTTGAATGACGCGCACGACTTCCTGTTCCAGCTCTGGGTCTAGCGCGCTTGTCGGCTCGTCGAACAGCAGCGCCTTGGGTTCCATGCATAGCGCGCGGGCGATGGCGGCGCGTTGTTGCTGCCCGCCAGAGAGCTGCGCGGGGTACGCGTCCGTTTTGTCGCCGATCCCGACCTTGTCCAGATAGCGGCGCGCGGCGGATTCGACTTCTGCCCGGTCGCGTTTCAGGACGGTCAGGGGGGCCTCCATCACGTTTTGCAGGATGGTCATATGCGCCCACAGGTTAAACTGCTGAAACACCATGGACAGATTCGTGCGGATGCGGATCATCTGGGCATGATCTGCGGGGCAGCGGTTCAGGCCCGTGCCCTTCCATTTGACCGGCTCGCCGTCAAAGATGATGTCGCCCTGCTGGCTGTCTTCCAGCAAGTTGGCGCAACGCAGCAAGGTTGATTTACCTGACCCGGAAGAGCCGATCAGAGACACAACATGGCCTGCAGGCGCGGTGATATCCACGCCTTTGAGGACTTCTAGGCTGCCATAAGCCTTGTGCAGATTGCGGATCTCGATGACGGGTGTTTGTGCGGTATTCATGGGGCATGATAAGGACGCAAAATACCCGTGAATGCAACGGGCCTTAGCCCGCGTTTTCAATTCTGCGGCGCGCGGCGTTGCTGTCCTGATCAGTGACTCCCAACATTGGGGCGACCATGCGCATGATGCTGTCCTCTTGCGCGTCGCGCTCACCGTCGGCCAGAACGATCTGCCACATGGCGTCGATCACCGCGAGGCGGTCTTCATAATCCACAGCATCCTTGATCGCACGGGTAAAGCGGACGGTGTCGGGGGCCTCGGACTCCAGCGCCTCGCACTGCTCGCGCAGATCGCTGGCGTCGGTCAGGCCATAGCGGCGGGTCAAGATCGCCTCGATTCGAGATTTTTCGACCGTATCATAATGCCCGTCGGCCCGAGCGAGCCGCACCAGTAAAGCACCCAGCGCAAGGCGGGCGTCGGCGTGGTTAATAAGGTTGGGGGCGGGGGCGGTCAGGCGCCGGATCAAATCTGAAAACATGATGTTGTTATAGGACCGGTAGTTGCGATCGGAAAGGGTGCGCCGTTAAGTCTGTGGCTGCACCCGCGCAAAAAGACGTGACAAGGCATTCGCTTCGTCCACAAATCCATAGGGAGGATTGACGACAAACATGCCGGCCCCCACCATTCCGTGCCCGGGCCGCGCAGGCGGAAAGTTTACGGTATGAGAGATCGCATCCGGAAATTGGCGGTGTAGGGCGCGCAGCATTGGTTTGTGGCGCGCGTCGGTCAGCACCGGATACCACAGGGCCAAAATGCCCACGGGCCAGCGGCGGTGCAGCTTGCGCAGGAATTCTGGGATATCCTCGTATTCGGTCTTCACCTCCCAGCTGGGGTCGCACAGCAAGAGCCCGCGGCGCGGGTCGGGCGGGCAACGCGACAGGGCCATCGCCAGGCCGTCGGACTGGGCCACGGTGATGCCGGGCAGGGCGGCGCGCAGGGCTTCCGCCTCTGCCGGGTGCAGTTCAGCAAGGGTGACGTTATCCTCGAACCGCAGCGTATCGAGCGCAATTTGCGGGCTGCCGGGATAGACATGTGGGCCGTGCGCCGCGCGCGTTTTTGCCAGCGCGCGGGCGTATGGGTGATCCTTGGCGAACCAATCCCGCGCCAGCGCGATACCCTGCGCGGCCTCGCCGGTCTTGATCGCCTCAGGACCGCGCAGATCATAGATCGCCCGGCCCGCATGCGTTTCCAGATAGGACAAAGGTTTAGGTTTCTGGATCATGTAATGCAGCATCCACGCCAGCAGCGCGTGCTTGTGGACATCGGCCATGTTCCCGGCGTGATAGGCATGTTGGTATGAAAGCATCAGATTGCCCTAACCTGTTACGGGCGGCCCGTGAAGTCTTGTTGCGCCAGGCATTGGTGCTAAGTTGCGCACAAATACACTTTGTTCCCGGAAAGTCATCGCATGTTGTTCTCTCGCCTGCTGCCTGCCGCGCTGCTCACGGCCCTTTTGCCTGTCGCTGCCGCCGCGCAGACTACCCTGTCGATCGGCCTTGGCCCGCAATCGGCCCCTGGCTATTTCGGCGCGTCCGAGAACGAGACGAGCCTCACCGGCGCGTTCAGCATCCAAGAACTGAACTTCGGTCCGTTCAGCTTTGGCGGCTCTGAGGGCGACACCGCGCAGGGTTTTGGCTTTGCCGGGTCTGTGCGGTTCATCGGCGAGCGTAACGGCACCGATTATTCCGAGCTGGTAGGCACCGCACAGATTGATGCGGCGTTAGAGCTGGGCGGCGGCCTGACCTACACGGCAGATAACTTTTACATTTTCGCGTTGGTCCGCTCAGGTGTGACCGGCCACAATTCGCTGGTTGGTGAACTGGGCGGCGATGCGATTTTCCGCCCCTCTGCCCCGGTGGAACTACGCGTCGGCCCGCGGTTTTTCTTTGGTGATGACGAATATGCCCAGCAGTATTTCGGCGTCACCGCAGCAGAGGCCGGTAACGGCAACACACTGACAGAATATACCACCACGGGCGGCATGCTTTCCCGCGGCATCGAAGCCAGTGCATCCTACGCGTTCTCTGCCGATTGGGGCCTGACCGGCACCGTGCGTTATGACGAGTTCACCAACGACGCGGCAGACAGCCCCATCGTGCTGCAGGGCAGTGACAACGCTACGACGGCCAGCTTGCTGGTCACGCGGCGCTTTAGCTTCTAAGCGAGCCAGACGGTTTGGTTGTATACGGCGGCACCCGAAAGGTGCCGCCGTTTTTGTTTTAGGCTTCGGCAGTCGATATGCCGCGTGACCGCAAGCGGTGCGCGATCCACGATGCTGTCGGGAACGCGCTTCTGCCCAGCACAAAGGCGATTGGCCACGCGATCAAGGCGGATTTGAGCCATGATGACAGCCAAAGCGCCGCGGTCAGGGATATAATTCCCGACATCGTGGTGGTCATCATGAATGTCATTATGACTTGGGTTAGGGTCATAGTCGTCTTGCCCATCGGTCGGTCTTTCAATGATGGACGGGGCTTGTCGTCGCTGTGCACGCATCGCGGCACCATCCTGTTGCAAAGGGTGGTGCCGCGGGATCATGCCCATCGGGCGCGCTTAAATCCCGTTGTAGAGGGAACTGGAATAACCGGACCAGTCTGAAATCTTTTTGGCTTGGACCTGATGCTTGCATAGACGCGCACGGGTAAGCCAAAGCTATCCCCTGCGTGCGTAGATAATAATCAGTTAGACTAGGCGCGAGTTTTCGACGGCGGCCCGCACGAAGTCAGCAAACAGGGGGTGCGGCGCGAAGGGCTTGGACTTCAGCTCCGGATGGAACTGCACGCCGATGAACCAAGGGTGATCTTTCCACTCCACGATTTCCGGCAGCTTGCCGTCGGGCGACATGCCGGTAAAGCACAAGCCCTCGGCTTCCAGCTTTTCGCGATATTTGGTGTCTACCTCATAGCGGTGGCGGTGGCGTTCTTCGATTGTCGTGGTGCCATAGATCTTGGCGACCTTGGACCCTTCGCGCAGGGTCGCGTTATATGCACCAAGGCGCATGGTTCCGCCTTTGGCATCGCTGGCCTTGCGCGCGACTGTCTGGTTGCCCTGCACCCATTCCTTCAGGTGATAGACGACAGGCTCGAACCGCTTGATCCCGGCTTCGTGGTCAAATTCTTCGGACCCGGCGGTGGTCAGGCCGGCGACATTGCGGGCCGCTTCGATCACAGCCATCTGCATGCCAAGGCAAATGCCAAGGTAAGGCACGCCTTTTTCGCGGGCGAATTGCGCTGCCTTGATCTTGCCTTCGGTACCACGTTCGCCGAATCCGCCGGGGACCAGAATGGCATGGAAGCCTTCCAGGTAGGGTGCGGCGTCCTCGCGGTCGAAGAGTTCGGCATCGACCCAGTCGATCCGCACCTTGACCCGGTTCGCCATGCCGCCGTGGGTCAGCGCCTCGGCGATGGATTTGTAGGCGTCTTCCAGCTGGGTATATTTCCCCACAATGGCGACGCGCACTTCGCCTTCGGGGTTGTGAATGCGGTCGGCGACGTCATGCCAGACCGTCAGGTTCGGGGCGGGCGCAGGAGAGATGCCGAATGCGTCCAGCACCGCCTGATCAAGGCCTTGCGCGTGATAGGCGAGAGGGGCCTCGTAGATGGACTTCAAATCATAGGCCGCGATGACCGCATCCTTGCGGACGTTGCAGAACAGGCCGATCTTCTCCCGCTCGCGTTCTGGAATCGGGTGTTCGGATCGGCAAACAAGGATGTCGGGTGCCAGACCGATGCTGCGCAATTCTTTGACAGAGTGCTGGGTCGGCTTGGTTTTCAGCTCTCCGCTGGCGGCGAGAAAGGGCAACAGCGTCAGGTGCATGAAAATGCACTGCCCGCGTGGCTTGTCCTGTGCGAACTGACGGATCGCCTCAAAGAAGGGCAGGCCTTCAATGTCGCCGACGGTGCCGCCAATTTCGCAGAGCATGAAATCGACCTCATCCTCGCCGATTCTGATGAAGTCTTTGATCTCGTTGGTGACGTGGGGAATGACCTGTATGGTCTTGCCCAGATAATCGCCCCGACGTTCCTTTTCCAGAACGGTGGAATAGACACGGCCCGAGCTGATGGAATCGCTATTCCGGGCTGCGACGCCGGTGAAGCGTTCGTAGTGGCCCAGATCAAGGTCGGTTTCTGCGCCGTCGTCGGTGACGAAAACTTCGCCATGCTCGAACGGGGACATCGTGCCGGGATCGACGTTCAGGTAGGGATCCAGTTTGCGCAGGCGGACCGTATAGCCACGCGCTTGTAGCAGCGCACCCAGCGCCGCAGACGCAAGGCCCTTGCCCAGCGACGACACAACCCCGCCCGTGATAAATATGAAACGTGCCATGGATGGGCCCCCGTGCGTGTCAAGAATTCAGACTTGCGATCCACCGGGGATCGCATCATCACGGGATTAACGGATAGCCGAAAAAGGCCCCCACGTGCAACCCGTGACGCAATATTTTGATGTGCTGGCCTGAAGGCCGGCTAACTGTTGTGGTATCAGTGGCTTAGTTGCCTGACGGCACCAAAGGCGCGTCACTTGCGGACGGCGGTAGCAGATTTTCGCCCAGATCAGGTGTCGCTGGCGCGTTTGCAACCGGCGCATCCTGCAGGCGGTCAACGACCGAAGAACCGGCTGCATTTTCCGCCGCGATGATCGTCAGTGCGATCGACGTAGCGATAAAGCCAATGGCCAAAATCCATGTGACCTTGCCCATGGCCGTTGGGGCCGGGCGGCCGCTGGAGGCGCCACCACCACCACCGCCGATTCCTAAGCCGCCGCCCTCCGAGCGTTGCAGAAGGACTGTGCCGATCAGCGACAGTGCAAGGATCAGGTGTATGACAAGAACGACGTTTTCCATTTAGGACGGGCCTGCGGGTTGTCTGCGGTTCGGCGTTGTTTATGACGAAGGCCCCCATGCCGCAACCCCAAAGGCCCCGGCTGCCGGGTATAGTGAGCCCTTGCCTTCGTTTTTCGGTTTCATGCTTGCCCCAAGGAGCATATAACGGACAGCGGAATTTCCGTAATAGGACAAGTATCATGGCAAACGTTGTCGTCGTTGGCGCCCAGTGGGGCGACGAAGGAAAAGGCAAGATCGTCGATTGGCTAAGCGAGCGCGCCGACGTCGTCGCGCGCTTTCAGGGTGGCCACAATGCTGGCCACACCCTTGTGATAGACGGAAAGGTCTACAAGCTTCACGCGCTGCCCAGCGGCGTCGTGCGGGGTGGCAAGCTCAGTGTTATCGGCAACGGTGTTGTCCTTGACCCCTGGCACCTGCTGAAGGAGATCGAAGGCCTGCGCGGGCAGGGCGTCGAGATTACGCCAGAGACGTTGATGATCGCAGAAAATACGCCGCTGATCCTGCCGTTTCACGGCGAATTGGACCGCGCCCGCGAAAATCAGGCCGATGTTGCTAAGATCGGCACTACTGGTCGCGGAATCGGGCCTTGCTATGAAGACAAAGTCGGCCGCCGCGTCATCCGCGTCGCCGATCTGGCAGACGCCGCCACGCTGGAACTGCGCGTTGACCGCGCGCTGGTGCACCACGATGCGCTGCGCCGGGGCCTCGGCCTTGAGCCTATCGACCGGGATGAACTGCTGGCGCAACTGCGCGAAGTTGCTCCGGCGATTTTGGAATACGCAGCACCCGTCTGGAAGGTGCTGAACGACAAGCGCAAAGAGGGCAAACGCATCTTGTTCGAAGGCGCACAAGGCGCGCTGCTGGACGTCGACTTTGGCACCTATCCGTTCGTCACATCGTCCAACGTGATCGCAGGGCAGGCCGCGACGGGTACCGGCGTTGGCCCGGGCGCGATCGATTTCGTGCTGGGCATCGTTAAAGCCTATACTACCCGTGTCGGTGAAGGCCCGTTCCCCACCGAATTGCTGGACGCCGACGGCGAAAAGCTGGGCCAACGCGGCCATGAATTCGGCACCACCACGGGCCGCAAGCGGCGCTGCGGCTGGTTCGATGCCGCCCTTGTGCGTCAGACCTGCGCGACATCCGGTGTGTCAGGGATTTCCCTGACCAAGCTGGACGTGCTGGACGGCTTCGAAACGCTGAAAATCTGCACGGGCTATGATTTGGACGGAGCGGTGCTGGATTACCTGCCGACCGCCGCCGATCAACAGGCCCGTTGCAAGCCGATCTACGAGGAAATGCCCGGCTGGTCCGAATCGACCGAAGGCGCACGATCCTGGAACGATCTGCCCGCACAGGCGATCAAATACGTCCGCCGCATTGAAGAGCTGATCGATTGCCCTGTCGCACTCGTGTCCACCTCGCCAGAGCGTGAGGACACGATCCTTGTGACCGACCCGTTCGCCTCGCGATGAACGGCTGGTTCGCCAACCTAAGCTACAAGGCGCGCAAACGCTGGGCGCTGCTGATTCTGGTACTTGGTCTTCCGGCCTATATCATCGTCGCCGTGACGATCACGTCGACGCTGGACCGGCCTTCGTTCCTGCTAGAGCTGGCGATCTACGTCGGCCTTGGCATCCTGTGGGCCTATCCGTTTCGCAGCATATTTAAGGGGATCGGTCAGGCCGACCCAGACGATCAGGACTGATCATCAGTTTGAACGCATGAAAAAGGCGGGAGTTTGCACCCCCGCCTTTTTGTTTGTGCATATTGCCTGCGGGTTTAGCCGCCGGCGGCCATCGCTTCTGGCTTGAACCGGGTCTGATTGGACACAACAAAGCGGCCGTTGCGCACCCGTTCGATTCGGCCCTGACGCAGCAGGGTGCCAAAGGACCGCAGACCGTCTTCGCGGCTGAAATCCTCTGCCACGGTCTGACGCACCTTTTGCATGATATGCGGCCGTGAGAAGTCTTCCGACCCTTCGACAAAGGCGGTGTAGGCGGCGGCAGCTTCCAGCAAGTCCTGCAGGCTGGTTGCGCCCATGTTCTCGGCGAAATTTGCAAAGTTGCTGGGATCTTCCGCCGCAACTGGGGCCGTTATTTCCACACGGCGCGGCTTAACTGGGCTTTCTAAGTTGTCCTGCTCCAGATTGACACGCTGGCTTGCGACCAATTTCAGCGGTGCGGGACGCGCCCGTTCGCTGCGATCGGGTGTGCCTTCAGGGCGGGCAGCACGCCGGGGGCGCACGACTTGATCCAGATCTTCGCGGAACACATCTTCTGTCTCGGCACGCTTGTCACCAGTTTCACCCAGCTGGCGAGCAGCTTCAGTTGCCGCCACAGCAGCTTTGAGGTGTGCAATCGCGCTGCGGCGACGGCTGGCCTCGGGATCGGCAAGCTCTTCGTTTGCTTGCGAAATGATCCGCGACATCTCTGCCTCTGACGTGTCGGGCAGCGGGTCGCGGCGCAGCTTGGGCGCGGCTTCCCGGGCGATGTCAGCCTCGGGTGCCTTTTCTGTCGATTCATCGGCGAAATCTTCAACGCGCAGCGCTGCAAGTGTGCGTTGCAGATCAGCCTCGTCGTCTTCGGACAGGGAGTTGTTTGTTGCATCCGCGTCAAAGTTGGTCATGTCAGCTGCGCCATCCAGCGCCGCGACTGATGTATCAAAGCCGTCGTCTTCAGGCTCTTCTGCTGTGTCTGCCTGTGTCTGCAATTCAAACGCGTCCATCAGCGATTTTGCGTCCGGTGCGTCGTTCTGTTCCTGATGGGTATTTTGCGCAGCGGTGATCATCGCGGCAACAGAAGTCGTCGCCGCCGTGCTGCTTTCGGCTTGGGGTTCCGCAGCCGTCACGGTGGAGCCGGTTTCAGCAGCTTCTGACGGGCGCTGACGCCGCGTTACGCGCAGAATACGGCCACGCGGTGCAGCAGGCGCAGGCGCAGTTTCTGCTGGCGCTGCGGCAGAGTCATCGGTTTGGTCATCACGCTGGGGTGCGCGCAGACCGGCCCGCTGTAGATTGCGCAGAACTGCGCTGATTTGATTTTCCGTATCGTCTGCTTCGATGGCAGGTTCGACGTCCTGCTGGTTCATGATTGGGGCAGCGGCAGCGGGGGCCTCTTCTGCCGTTTCGGCACCGCCAAAGATAGCCTGGTCGCGGGCGATGGCGGCGTCTGTTTCTGCCTCGTTCAGCGCAGGGGCTTCATTTGCAGCGCCGGCGTTATCTGTGACAATATCATCATCTTTTGCCACGGCGATCGGGGCTTCGAATGTAGCTTCATCTTGCTTCTGCTCTGCAGCTGCCTTTGACATGTCCTGCTGATCCGGTGCTCCGACGACGGGGGCGGTCTCCTCCAGGTCCTCGATAAAGGCGGAGGACGCAGCAGATGCAGGGCTGACGCCGCCGACGACGGCGCGGATGCGCTGCAGTTTGGCGGCGACGCTTTCGGATTCAGGATGGGCGGGCACCTCGTTGCGGGGGGCAGCGGGTTCGGCAACAGCCTCTACCGGTTCTGCATCGCGGGCCGCAGCAATCGCCTTTTCGCGCATTGTGTCGGTTTCGACCGGACGGCGTGGGGCTGGCGGCATGACAGGAGCGTCGTCGGTTGCGGCCTCGTCCAGTGCATCTGGCGCAGTATGATCGACATCGACTTCGACTTCGACGTCTGCTTCAGCCTGCGGTTGCAACAGCGACATGCTGTCATCCGCATCGAATTCGGCAGCCGCCAGCGCGGCAGCTTCGGACTGGGCAGGGGCAGGAGTAGGTGAAGGGGTAGGTGCAGCAGTCGGCGTATTCACTCTCAGCGGTGCTGCAGTTTGCGGCATCGGTTCGTATGCGCGCAAAACAATTCCTGTGTCACTTGACCGCACTTCAACCCGGCGCGAAATTTCGCGCTCTGCAATCCGCGTCAGCATTTCTGCGTCGGGAGTAGGGGGCTCTGCCCCGAAATACCGATCCCCTGCGGCCAGATCGCGGAAATATTCTGCAATCGCCTTCATCGTCGAGAAGGAATCTTCAAATCCCTCAAGCGTGCACGAGAAGGTGCCATAGGAAACGGTAAGAATCTTGCTCGACTCAACCATGATTTTGCTCGCTTTCTGCCAGTCCCAGTGACAGCCTGTTTACCAGCAATTGGTTCGCAAAGCGGAACAGTCCGGCGGTAGAGGCGGGTTGATTTTGTGTCCATTTTAAGGAATGTCTCCCAAAAAGGGACAATACGCCATGGTCGACCCGATTGTTCACGTACTGTCTCCAGTCACATTGCTCGGTGGTGCTGATCTAGACAACAGTTATCTTAACATCTGCCTAAAGGTTGCGCCATCTGTGGTGGCTGCCGACCGCGGTGCGGATCATGCACTTCAGCACGGACTGTCGCCCATGGCGGTGATCGGCGACATGGATTCGCTAAGCCCCGCCGCGGCGGCCGCCTTCGGCGCTGTGCTGCATCGGGTGTCGGAGCAGGAAAGCACGGATTTCGAAAAATGTCTGACCCGGATCAAGGCACCGTTGATCATGGCGGCGGGCTTTCTGGGCGGACGGCTGGATCATACGATGGCTGTGCTGGGCACGCTGGCGCGATTGCAGGCGCATCAGGTGATTCTAGTGTCGCAAGACGATGTCTGTGTTCTGCTACCGCAGGGGCGCAGCACTTGGCATCTGCCGCCCGACGTGCGGGCAGGCGTCTTGCCGCTTGGACAGGCTCGCGTCACGAGTGATGGTCTGACATGGGACCTAGCGGCGCGCGCGATGTCGCCTGACGGATTGGTCAGTAGTTCAAACGGAGTGGTAAAGCCTGTTGTGACCTTTGATGTGACTGGCGCTGTGCTGCTGAGCCTGCCGCTGTCTGCAAGCGACGCTGTTGTCAAAGGCGTCCTGGCGCACGCGGCGCAGGTCAGCAATTCGGAACATTGACCGCCAGCCCGCCAAGAGCCGTTTCCTTATACTTCTCGCTCATATCTGCGCCTGTCTGGCGCATCGTTTCGATTGCAGCATCAAGCGGCACCAGATGCACGCCGTCGCCGCGCAGGGCCAGACTGGCCGCGCTGACCGCCTTGATGCAGCCCAGTCCGTTCCGCTCGATACAGGGTACCTGCACCAAGCCGCGCACCGGATCGCAGGTCATGCCAAGGTGGTGTTCCAGCGCAATCTCTGCTGCGTTTTCAATCTGCGCCGGGGTGCCGCCAAGGACGGCGCACAGGCCTGCAGCGGCCATGGAGGCTGCCGATCCGACCTCTGCCTGGCAGCCACATTCCGCGCCAGAGATGCTGGCGTTGAACTTGATCAGCCCGCCGACGGCGGCCGCTGTCAGCAAGAAATCAGGCACCCCGGCAGAGGTCGCCCCGGGCACATGGTCCAGCCAATAGCGGATCGTGGCAGGGATCACGCCCGCCGCGCCGTTAGTGGGCGCAGTAACCACGCGGCCTCCGGCGGCGTTTTCCTCGTTCACGGCCATGGCGTAGGCGGACATCCAGTCGTTGATCGTATGGGGCGCAGGTTGGTTCATCCCGCGCTCAGCCAGCAAGGCCTGATGGATGCCGCGGGCGCGGCGGCGCACCTTCAACCCGCCGGGAAGAATGCCGTCGGTGGCAAGGCCGCGGTCAATGCAGTCCGACATGACCGCCCAGATATTCTGCAGCCCTGCGTCCAGATCGTTACTGGTGCGGCGGCTTAGCTCATTCTCTCGTTTCAACTGCGCGATGGTCTTGCCGCTGTCTTGGGCCATCTGGACCATTTGCGTGGCTGTGTGGAACGGAAAGGGGACGGGCGGGCCGGTGTCGGTATCCCCGCCAGCAGCGTGCTCTGCTTCTGTCAGGACGAAACCGCCGCCGATTGAATAGTAAGTCACTTGGGTAACTGTATCGCCTTGGCCGTCCAGCCCCTTGAAGATCATGCCATTGGCGTGGCCGGGCAGGGCGGGGCCGTAGTCAAAGATCAGGTCGTCCTTGGGTTGGAACCGCAACACAGGCAGGCCGTCTGGCGCGACGTGCGCGGTGTCTTGCACCTCGGCCAAGGCCGCCTCTGCTCGCTCTGCGTCATAGGCATCTGCGCGCATGCCTGTTAGGCCAAGGATGACGGCGCGGTCCGTGGCGTGGCCGACGCCGGTAAAGGCAAGCGAGCCATGCAGCGACACCCGGACCCCGGCCACGGCAAATGGTTGTGCACGCAGATGGTCCAGAAACCGCGCAGCAGCGACCATGGGGCCGATGGTATGGGATGATGACGGGCCAACCCCGACCTTGAACATGTCGAAGACGGATAAAAACATCAGGTGGGGCTGCCTTCTGGTGGGTTCGGAAGTTGCGGTGCAGAAAACGGCGTGGGCCCTAGCCCTTCGGCCGCAGCGGCGCGCAGGGTGGCGGGCATTTGTTCAAAGACCTGCGCGAACAGATGCAGTCGGGGCCAATCGGCCAAGTCAAACCACTCGGTAGGGCCACCATAAATTGCGGGCCAGCGCAGCATCGGGGCCAAATAACACATCTGGGCCACATGATCGGGTGCCCAACGCGCCTCTAGCAGGTCCAGATGGCCCGCCAACCTATGCTTTGCCGCATGACGCAGGCTGGACGGCGCTGCGGGCAGGTATTGTTCAGGATAGAACAGGCTGCGCAGCGTCGGATGCAGCGTGTTCGACATCCAAAATAACCAGCTGAGCGCACTACCGCGCCCCGGCGTATCTGGCGCAGGCATCAAGGTGCCGGGGGCCTGATCGGCCAGCCACAGCAAAATGGCACCAGTTTCGAATATCGGGCCACTGGGCGTTTCCAGCGTGGGGATCAGACCGACAGGGTTCAGTTTGAGGTAGCGCGCGCTGCGCTGACCGGTACTCGCGCGGTCCACTAGCGCCGTTTCATAGGGACGGCCGGCGAATTCCAGCGCGAGCCGGACGCAAAGCGAGGCATTGTCGGGGGCATAGTGAAGGCACACAGATTCCATGGGCCGAGCTTATTCAATTGCGCGGGCCGCGTCAGTCCGAAAGCGACGCTTTATCTGCGGACATGGCCAGTGGCATGGCGGCCCTTGCCACGCAGGGCACCGTCTTCGACCCCGATGCGGTGATAGAGCATCATGGCGTTCAGCACGGTAAAGACGGCGGCGAACCAAGTTAGGCCCATCACCATGGGGGCGACGATGATTTCAAGCACGACAAGGGTATAGTTGGGGTGCGGAATGAACCGAAACGGGCCGCGCACGACAAGCTGTTCATCCAACACGATGATCCGCGTGGTCCAGCGTTCGCCCAGCGTGCCAAGGATCCAGACGCGAAAGACCTGCAAGACAGCGTAAAGCGCCAGCCAGCCAAGGTGCAAAGGCTGATCCCAGCCAAAGACCAGCAGCGCTAACACCCAAGCGGAATGCAGCGCCACCATCACAGGGTAATGGCCAGCGCCAACCTCGTGCGCACCGCGTGCCATCAGGCGGGCGGTGTTGCGGCGGGCGATGAAAAGTTCTGCCAGTCGCTGCACGACGATAAAGGTTAGGAACAGGAATGTGCCGGTCGTCATGGCGCAACGGTCATCGGAAGCATGGCCGCTGTAAAGCCCGGCCCCAATGCGCAAAGCGCCAACTTGCCGGTCTGCCCGCTCTCCAACACCCGCTTAAGCACAAACAGCGCCGTTGGGGCGGACATATTGCCGAAATCGCGCAGCGTGGCACGTTCGGCATCAAGAGCGCCGGGGGCCAGATCCATCGTGTCCTCGATCGCTTCGACCACCTTTGTGCCGCCGGGGTGGCAGACGAAGCGGTCTATCTGATTTAGGTTTAGGTGCGCCTCTTGCAACATTGATTCAATGGCCGGGCGGAATTCCTCTGCGATAAAGCCGGGGATCGAGCGATCAAAGATCACGCCAAGCCCGGTATCGTCGACATCCCAGCCCATGATTGGCAGGGTGTCCGGGAACAGATTTTCGTGCCCGTCGTGCAGGGTGACTTCGCCCGCATTGCCAGAGCCGGTGCCGATGACAGCGGCCGCTGCGCCGTCACCAAATAAGACGGTCGCGATCACGTCGGCCTTTTGAAGGCGGTCGGACCGGAACGACAGTGAGCACGCCTCGACCGCGACCATCAGGACGGAACTGCCCGGGTCAGCGGCGGCCAAGCGTCGCGCGATGGACAAGCCCGACACACCGCCCGCACAGCCAAGGCCGAACACGGGGACGCGGCGCACATCGCGTCGAAAGCCCATTTCAGCGTGAGCCTGCGCCTCTAGTGTGGGGGTGGCGATACCCGTGGACGACACAGTGACAACGGTATCGACCTGATCGGCGCTGATGCCAGCGGCTTGCAACGCATCGGTGGCGGCGGCGATGAACATCGCCTTGGCCCCGGCCATGTAGGCCGCGCCGCGATCGGCCCAGCCGTGATCAGTGGCAAACCAGTCCAGCGACATCACGCTATAGCGTTTGTCGACGCCTGCGTTTTTAAACGTAGGCACAAGTTTTTCGAAAAACGGATACTTGGGGGCGAGCAGCGCACGCGCCTGATCCAATACGTCGGACTGCGCCAATTCATGCGGCGGCAGGGCGGTGCCGATGCCTTTGAGGACGGTCGCTTGGCGCGTCCCGGTTATGGCGCGGCTGCGGCACGAAAGCTGTTGAAACACTGTATAAACCTCTCAGGCATCAGTCCAGTAACGAGAGAGAGGCGCAAAGAGTTCCACCACGTGCCTTGTTCTAGTTTGCAGTCTTGGCACATTTGCCCCTGTCCCGATGGCATCGGTGCGCCTATAACGCGCCCGTGTCGTAAAGGAGCCCTGCCATGCCCGCTGATCTGTCCCCCATTGATAAGGCCAAGTTCGTCGCCGCCAAACGCGCCTGCGAGTATGTCGAATCTGGCATGAAGCTGGGTCTGGGCACCGGGTCCACCGCCGCTTGGCTGGTGCGCTGCCTAGGCGAGCTGGTGCGCGACGAGGGCTTGAAAATCAAAGGCGTACCGACATCCACACGCACGGCGCAACTTGCCCGCGATGTCGGGATCCAGGTGATTTCACTGGACGAGGCCCGCTGGCTGGATATGACAATCGACGGCGCGGACGAATATGATGGCGCGTTGAACCTGATCAAAGGCGGCGGTGGTGCCTTGCTGCAGGAAAAGATCGTGGCGACGGCCAGCGATCAGATGATCGTCATCGCCGATGCGTCTAAAAAGGTGGAAACGCTGGGGGCTTTCCCGCTGCCGATCGAGGTGATCCCCTTTGGCTGGCAGACCTCTAAGGTGCTGGTAGAAGAGGCGCTGGTCGGCATGGATGTGATGGGCGCAACGACCAGCCTGCGCATGAACGGGCAGACACCGTTCATCACTGACGAAGGCAACCATATTCTTGATCTGCACCTAAACCGCATCGGCAACGCCCGCCAGCTGAGCCTTGTTCTGAACCAGATCCCCGGCGTCGTGGAAAACGGTCTGTTCATCGATATCTGCGACATCGTTATTACCGGTTACGGCGATGGCCGGGTCGAGGTGCACGACATCAACAAGGGCGAAGTTGACGAGAAGCGTTACGACTTTCTGGACGACGGCAACATCTTTGCTGATCTTGGCGACTGATCTGGCGGGATCGCTCGGGGGCTTTGCCCCCTACCCCCCAAGGTATTTTTGACCAGAAGAAGGTGGAAAGGGGCGGCGACGCCCCTTTTGTTGTTTAGGCGTTCCAGGGCCGGTCGCCGCCAGCGTCTTTAACACGGGTCGGCAGGCCGAGGCGGCCGAGCTGGGTCAGAAAAGGGGCAGGGGACAGTTCTTCGATGTTTTTCATCGCGCCGGCGTCCCATGTCCCGTCCGCCACCAACAGGGCGGCGGCCACAGGGGGCACGCCTGCGGTATATGAAATGCCCTGCGATCCGACCTCTGCGTAGGCTTCGGCATGGTCGGCGACGTTGTAGACGAACACCTCGACCGGTTGGCCGTCCTTGGTACCTTTGACGAAGTCACCGATGCACGTCTTGCCGGTATAGTTCTGTGCGAGGGACGCGGGGTCGGGCAGGCACGCCTTGACGACCTTTAGCGGCACGACCGCTAGCCCTTCGGCGGTGGTGACGGGCTGTTCGGACAGCAGGCCAAGGTTTTTCAGCACGGTGAAGACGTTGATGTAATGCTCGCCAAAGCCCATCCAGAACCGCACGTCGGCGTCCGGGTAGTTGGCTGACAGGGAATGCACCTCGTCATGGCCTGACAGATAGGCGCGCTGCGTTCCGACGACGGGCAGGTCCCAGTCGCGGCCGACCTCGAACATCTGGTTTTCCTGCCATGCGCCCGATTGCCACGAATAGACTGTGCCAGTGAACTCGCGGAAGTTGATTTCAGGATCGAAGTTCGTAGCAAAGTATTTGCCATGGCTGCCCGCATTAATGTCGACAATGTCGATTGCGGTTACGGTATCCATGAAGGTGTCGATGGCATAGCGCGCATAGGCATTCACGACTCCCGGATCAAAACCCGCGCCAAGAATCGCGGTGATGCCTTTTTCCGAGCAAATTTGGCGCTTTTTCCACTCGTAGTTGCCATACCAAGGGGGCGTTTCGCAGATCTTGCCCGGCTCTTCATGGATCGCGGTGTCAATATAGGCGGCACCCGTTGCGATGCAGGCGTCCAGCACCGACATGTTCACGAAGGGAGAGCCGACGTTGATGACCATCTGGCTGCCGGTATCCCGGATCAGCGCTGCCGTCGCGTCCACGTCCAGCGCATCAAGCGCATGGGCTTTCAACACACCATCCACTTTCATCGCGGATTTTTCATGCACGGAGGCGATGATCGCCTCACATTTGGCCAGCGTGCGGCTGGCGATGTGAATGTCGCCAAGGACGTCGTTGTTTTGCGCACACTTATGCGCCACGACCTGTGCTACGCCACCGGCGCCAACGATCAATACGTTCTTCTTCATCGGTAAAATCCCCTGTCGTCTGGGTTCTGTTCAGGCGCTTAGGACAGCGCCGCGGCGAAATCGTCATAGGTAAAGGCGCGGACCAGCCGTTCGGTGCCGTCCAGCTCTTTTATCGCGATCGACGGCATCTGTACGCCGTTGAACCAGTTCTTCTTGACCATGGTATAGCCTGCGGCGTCCTGAATGCTGACGCGGTCACCGGGGGCGAGCGGGGCAGGAAACTTGAATTCGCCAAAGATGTCGCCTGCCAGGCAGGATTTGCCGCAGATCATCCATTCCTCTGGCCCGGCGTTCGGTGTGACCTTGGCGCTTTCGCGGTAGATCAGCAGATCCAGCATATGCGCCTCTGTGCTGCTGTCGACGATGGCAAGGTTCTTGCCGTTGTGCAAAGTGTCGAGAACCGTGACTTCCAGTGTGGTCGAATTGGTAATCACTGCCTCGCCGGGTTCAAGATAGACTTGCACCCCGTAAGTTTCGGCAAATTGCTTCAGCCGCGCGGCCAGCTTGTCCAGCGGATAGCCTACGCCGGTGAACTGGATGCCGCCGCCAAGGCTGATCCAGTCCAGTTGCCCGATCAAATGTCCAAAGCGGCCTTCGATCCCGCACAGCATGGCATCAAAGCGGTCGAAATCGTCATTTTCGCAGTTGTTATGAAACATGAAGCCGCTGATTTGGTCGATCACTGCCTCGATCGACTGCGGGTCATGTTCGCCCAAGCGGCTGAAGGGCCGGGCCGGATCGGCCAGATCAAAGCTGGACGTCGACACACCGGGATTGACCCGCAGGCCCCGGGTGTGGCCGCGCGAAACCTGCTCAAAGCGGGTGAGCTGACCGATGCTGTTAAAGATTACCTTGTCGGAATTGCGCAGCACCTCGTCTATCTCGTGATCTGCCCAAGCGACGGAATAGGCATGGGTTTCGCCGGGAAAATGTTCGCGGCCCAGCTTGACCTCGAACAACGACGAAGACGTAGTGCCGTCAAGGTATTTGGATATCAGATCAAAGACAGACCACGTGGCAAAGCACTTGAGCGCCAGCAAGGCTTTGGCACCCGAATGCTCTGTCAGCCAGGCGATTTTTTCCAGATTCGGCAGTAGGCGGTTTTTGTCGATCAGGTAATAAGGCGTCTGCATGTCCTAAGCCTTTGTTCGGGGACTTTTAAACGTTGTTCTATAATCAGATGACAGATCAGAGACAAGGCAGGCGGCGCTGGTGGTTTGCGCAGAGCGGGTGCAATTATTGCTGAGAAGCATTTGCAAAACTCCGATAAGGAGCACCATGTCCACGCCCAGAAGTTCTATGACAGACCCCTCATTTTAGCGCATTAACGATGTTTTGGTCGGGCGCATCCGTGGGCCGCGGTCGTGGCTGGTGTTTGCCGGGCCGGCGGTCATCGCCTCGGTCGCCTATATGGACCCAGGCAATTATGCGACGAACATTCAGGCGGGCGCGGGCTATGGCTATGCCCTGCTGCGGGTCGTTGTCATGGCGAACCTTGTTGCGATGCTGTTTCAGGCGCTGTTGGCGCGGCTGGGGATCGTGACCGGCAAGAACCTGGCCGAACATTGCCGCGACGGGTTTTCGCGCCCGACAGTGCTGTTCATATGGATAGTGTCGAAAATCGAGGCCATGGCGACCGACCTCGCCGAATTTCTGGGCGGTGCCATTGGTTTGGCCCTGCTGTTCAACATGCCGCTGATGGTTGGCATGGGCATCACTGTCATCGTCACCTATGCCCTGCTGCCGGTCGAAAATCGCGGCTTCCGCCCGATGGAGTTGCTGATTGGCACGCTCGTCGGGGTCATTGGCCTGTGCTATCTGGCAGAGTGGTTTGTTCTTTCCATCGCATGGGGCGAGGCGGCGCGCGGCGCGATCATTCCGCAGATGCCAGACCTTGCGGCGTTGACGATATCCGTCGGGATTATTGGCGCAACGGTCATGCCAAACGCGATCTAACTGCACTCTGGCCTGACCCAGCACCGCGCCAAGATCAACAACGACACCGAACGCGCTAGGGTGCTGAAGTTTTCCAATGTCGAAGTCGTCATAGCACTTGCTATCGCGGGCATGATTAAAATCGCAATGGTGATGAGGGTGGCCTCGGCCTTTCACGCCGGCAACCCAGAGGTCGCCGAGATCGAGACTGCCTATCACACGCTGACGCCGTTGCTGAGTGGGGCGGCGGGGGGCGTTCCTGATATTCTTGATCGCATCGGGCGTGTCGTCGTCCGTGGTCAGCACCATGGCGGGGCAGATGATCATGCAGGGCTTTATTCGCCTGCAGATCCCGCTGCTGATCCGCCGCATTGTCACTATGCTGCCGGCCTTTATCGTCGTTGCGATGGGTGTGAACGTGACCACGGCGCTGTTGGCTAGCCAGGTGGTCCTGTCCATCGCCCTGCCAATCCCGATGGTCGCGCTTGTGATCTTCTCTTCTCGGCGCAGCGTGATGGGGGCCTTTACCATAGGGCCGGTGCTTCAGGATCTTGCGATCCTAGCCTCTTGCGTGGTGCTGACGTTAAATTTCGTCCTGTTAGCAGATGTGGCGTGCCTGCCGATCCCCTTCTTGTCGAACTGATCCAAGGCCCCCTCACATTTCCGGCAGGCGGTGTTGGCCTTTCGTACCGGTTGCGGCTAGGTTGCGGCTGAATTCTTCAATACGGGACCTGTGAATGTCTTTCGATTACGATCTTTTTGTCATTGGCGGCGGCTCCGGCGGCGTGCGTGCGGCCCGTGTGGCGTCTGAAACCGGTGCCAAAGTAGGCCTTGCCGAAGAATCCCGCATGGGCGGGACATGTGTCATCCGTGGCTGTGTGCCGAAAAAGCTGATGGTCTATGCCTCCACCTATGCTGAAAAGGTTGTAGAGGCGCAGGGCTATGGCTGGAACACCACCATTGGCGATTTCAACTGGGATGCGTTTCGCGGCAAACTTAACGCCGAACTGGACCGACTTGAAGGCGTCTATCGCAGGCTACTGAACGGATCCAACGTCGAAATACACGACTGCCGCGCTACCATGATCAACGCCCATACGGTCCAACTGGGGGACGGAAAATCCGTCACGGCCAAGCACATCCTGATCGCCACCGGCGGCCACCCGACACGCCCCGAGATAGAGAACTGCCATCTGGGCCTTGTGTCTAACGACATGTTCTTGCTGGAAAATCTGCCTGAAACGCTGCTGATCATCGGCGGTGGCTATATCGCCTGTGAATTCGCCTGCATTATGGCGGGCCTTGGAGTGAAGGTGACGATGTACCATCGTGGCGCGCAGATCCTGAAAGGCTTTGACGACGAAGCCCGTGGATTGCTGGCGGAATCCATGCGGCACCGGGGCATCGATTTGCACACTGGCACCACGATCACAGAGCTTTGTCCCGCCGATCAGGAACCAAAAGGCCCGACCCCTGCTGGGTCTGATGCGGCTGCTGGCGGCAGGAACGTGCTGGATGACAACCCCAAAAGCTTTGCCGACGCCCGCGCTGCTGGTCCGATCTGGACTCGCGCCACGAACGGCGACGAAACGGTTTTCGACCACGTGCTGTTCGCGACGGGCCGTGCGCCCAACACGAACGGGCTTGGGCTGGAAGAGGCCGGCGTCGATGTCGGCCGCCTGGGAGAGATTGTCGTCGACGAATACAGCCAGACCAACGTGCCATCTATCTATGCGATCGGCGACGTGACCAACCGCGTGCAGCTGACGCCGGTCGCGATCCGCGAAGGCATGGCCTTTGTCGAAACGGTCTTTAAGGGCAATCCGACGCCCGTTGATCACGAACTGATAGCCAGCGCCGTGTTCACGCAGCCTGAACTTGGCACCATCGGACTGACCGAGGACGACGCCATATCGCGCGGCGAAAGCGTTGAAGTTTATTCCACCGCCTTCCGCCCGATGCAGACTGCGTTTCTGGATACGTCGCAGCGCGTGCTAATGAAGTTGATCGTCAGCACCGAAACACGCAAAGTATTGGGGTGTCACATCGTCGCGGACCATGCCGGCGAAATGATCCAGATGGTGGCGGTCGCGATCAAGATGGGTGCAACAAAAGAAGATTTTGACCGAACCTGCGCGGTGCATCCCACCATGGCCGAAGAGCTGGTCACGATGCGCAAGCCGGTACGTACAACTTGAATTTTCGGGTCACTAGCCCGATTTGAACATAGACGGGTCCGAACAGGATCGTAGCATTAAGGAAGACTGACACACGATGGCAGGCAATAACGGGGGCCCCTGGGGGGGCGGCGACGACGAAAATCAGGGCAACAACGGCGGGAATGGGTCTAATCCTCCGCCCCGTCCGCCGCGTCGTACGGGCGAGGGGCCACAGATTCCTGAGATCGAGGAGCTGATGAACAAAGGGCGCGAACAGTTGCGCGTTCTGATGGGTGGCCGTGGTGGCGGAAACGGCACCGGTGGCGCTGGTGGCGGGGGCAATGGTCCGGCACTGACGCGTGGCACTATCGGTCTGGCTGGGCTGGCCGCCTTGGTTCTGTGGGGCATGGCCTCGGTCTATACGGTCAAGCCAGAGGAACAATCGGTCGAGCTGATGCTGGGCGATTACATGTCCACGAATGGTCCAGGCCTGAACTTTGCGCCTTGGCCTATCGTGACACGTGAAGTGCTGGCCGTGACGTCGGAACGGTCCATCGACATCGGCACAAGCCGGTCGGGCATGGACGCGGGCCTGATGCTGACGGGCGATGAGAACATCGTCGACATCGACTTTCAGGTCGTGTGGAACATCACCGACCCGCAGCAATTTCTGTTTAACCTGGCAGATCCTGAACAGACGATTGAAGCTGTGTCGGAATCTGTGATGCGTGAAATCATTGCGCAAAGCCAGCTGGCACCGATCCTGAACCGTGATCGTGGTTCCATCGCTGAGCGTTTGAAAAGCGAGATTCAAAGCACACTCGACAGCTATCAGTCAGGCGTGAACATTGTCCGCGTCAACTTTGACAAGGCCGACCCGCCCGAGCCCGTGATTGCGTCCTTTCGTAAGGTGCAGGACGCCGAGCAGGAACGTGACCGGCTGCAGAACGTTGCTGACGCCTATGCGAACCGGGTCGAAGCCGAGGCACGCGGTCAGGCTGCTCAGAGCATCGAGCAGGCCGAAGGTTACCGCGCGCAGACCGTGAACGAAGCCTCTGGTGAGGCGAGCCGTTTCTCGGCCGTTTTGGCGGAATACCAGAAGGCACCGGATGTGACGCGCAAGCGGCTGTATCTGGAAACCATGGAAAAGGTTCTGGGAGAATTGGACATTATCCTGATTGACGAATCCCAAGGCGGGCAGGGCGTCGTGCCTTATCTGCCGCTGAACCAACTGGGCGGCGGCACGCCCCGTACCCAAACGACCACGACCGGAGGTACAAACTAATGCGTAAAACAGTCCTGCTACTGCCCGCCCTTTTGGTGGTCATTGTCGTGGCCGTCTCCTCGGTCTTTATCGTGGACGAGCGTGAAAAGGCGCTGGTCCTGCAATTCGGCCAGATCGTGAAGGTTAAAGAGGAGCCGGGTCTTGGCTTCAAGATTCCGTTCATCCAGAACGTCGTGACGTATGATGACCGGATCCTGTCGCGTGACCTTGATCCACTGGAAGTCACCCCGTCTGACGACCGCCGTCTGGTGGTTGATGCCTTCGCCCGCTATCGCATCGCCGATGTGCGTCAGTTCCGTCAGGCCGTTGGTGCTGGTGGCGAAGAGGTCGCGGCGCGGCGTCTGGATGGCATTTTGCGCGACACGACGCGGAACGTGCTGGGTACCGTGGCGTCGAACGACATCTTGTCGATCGACCGTGCTGCACTGATGCTGCGCATCCGCAACAACGCTATCGCAGAAGCGCGCGGGCTGGGGCTGGAGGTCATCGACGTGCGTCTGAAGCGCACAGACCTGCCGCCGGAAAACCTGAACGCAACCTACGAGCGGATGAAGGCAGAGCGTGAACGCGAAGCCGCAGACGAGATCGCACGCGGTAACGAGGCCGCCCAGCGGACCCGCGCTGCCGCAGACCGCACCGTGGTGGAGGTCACGTCAGAAGCGCAGCGGCTGGCCGAAGTCACCCGCGGTGAGGCCGACGCCGAACGTAACGGCATCTTTGCCGAAGCCTTTGGCGCGGACCCGGAGTTCTTTGAATTCTACCGCTCGATGACGGCTTACGAGCGTTTTGCAGCGCAGGGCCGATCCTCGATGGTGCTGTCCCCGAATTCAGAGTTCTTTAACTATCTGCAATCGGATCAGGGTCAGGCAGCGGGTCGCAGCGCCGCACCCGCACCTGCCGCGTCGAACTGACGCGGATGATCTCGCTGGCACTGACAGGTCTTGGCCTTGTCCTGCTGATCGAGGGGCTAGTGTACGCACTGGCCCCTTCGCTTATTGAAGACATGCTTGCGGCCCTGCGCAGCTTGGGCCTGCCAGAACGGCGTATTGTCGGACTGGCAGTGCTAGCCAGCGGCGCGGCACTTTTGTGGCTCGCCGCCCTTATGGGCGGCTAAGGTCACGATCCGTTCACCCTTTACATTGACACTTTGCGCTCACAGATTTCGCCCTAGGTTCAGTGGCAACGTTTCGATGCGCAACATAACAAGGAGTCCGCCCCGTGAGGTCACAGGCAAAAGTCGCAATCAAAGCCGATCCCCGCTATCTGTTGTCCGGCCTTGCCCTGACCACGGCACTGATCCTGTCGCAATCGCTGCCCGGTTTTGCACAGGTGAACCCTGAACCGGCGACCGCCGAGACCACGCAAGCCCTGCCAGGGGCCGTCGCGGGCCGCCCGGTGACCTTTGCTGATCTGGCCGCCCAGATCAGCCCGTCGGTCGTGAACATCACCACTTCCACGACAGTTGCCGAACGCAACCTGCCGCAAGGCATCGTCCCAGAAGGGTCGCCGTTCGAGGATTTCTTTAACGATCTGGAAAATGGCCCCGGCGGCCAGCCACGCCGTTCCAGCGCGCTGGGCTCGGGCTTTGTCATCTCGGCTGATGGCTACATCGTCACGAACAATCACGTAATTGACGGCGCGGACGAAATCGAAATCGAGTTCTTTCCCGGCGACGGCCAACCCGCAGAACAACTGCCCGCCACGCTGGTCGGCACCGATCCGAACACAGATATCGCGGTGCTTAAGGTCGAATACGACAGCCCTCTGCAGTTCGTCGAATTTGGCGACAGCAACGGCGTTGGCGCACGCGTCGGCGATTGGGTCATGGCGATGGGTAACCCGCTCGGGCAAGGCTTTTCCGTTAGCGCTGGCATCGTGTCGGCCCGCAACCGGGCCCTGTCTGGCACCTATGACGACTACATTCAGACTGACGCCGCGATCAACCGCGGCAACTCTGGCGGGCCACTGTTCAACATGGAAGGCAAGGTCGTCGGCGTGAACACCGCGATCCTATCGCCCAACGGCGGGTCCATTGGCATTGGCTTTGCGATGTCGTCGCAGGTAGTCAAAAACGTTGTCGATCAGTTGCAGGAATTTGGCGAAACCCGTCGCGGCTGGCTGGGCGTTCGTATTCAGGATGTGACGCCCGATATGGTCAGCGCCATCGACGGTCTGGACACTGCTCGTGGCGCATTGATCACTGACGTGCCGCCGGGCCCGGCGGAAGACGCCGGCCTTTTGGCAGGCGACGTGATCCTATCCTATGACGGGACAGAGGTCGCCGACACGAGGGAGCTGGTGCGCATGGTCGGCAACTCTGCTGTTGGTGCCACGATCCCACTGCAGGTGCTGCGCAATGGCGAAGTATCCGCAATGGAAGTGGCCCTTGGCCGCCGCGAGACGGACGAGGCGACGGCGTTCCCCGCCTCTGACAGCGCACCCGATCCCGCTGACGCAAGCGCAGAGATACTGGGCCTGACCCTGTCGCCGGTCACGCCAGAGCTGGCCGAGGAATACAAACTGGGCGACCGTCCCGGTCTGGTCATCACCGACGTCGATCCGGCATCGGATGCGGCAGGCAAGGGACTGATGCCGGGCGATCTGATCACCGACGCCGGCCAACAGGCCGTCACGACGGTGGAAGAGCTGCAGGCGCGCGTCGATAACGCAGTTGAGGCTGGTCAGACATCCTTGTTGTTGCTGGTTCGCCGCGACGGCAATCCGCGCTTTTTGGCGCTGACGCTGGATGACGCTGCAGACAGCGAATAAGCACTGCGCTACGGAAATGCCGCGCCGTCCCCAAAAGGGGGCGGCGTTTTGCGTTTATCTTACCTGCGCGGTACTGCCAGAATGCCAAGCTCGCGGGCGGTTGTCGTCCCCAGCAGCGGGCTGTCGATACCTGTTTCGCGCTGATAGCTTTGCACCGCCAGACTGGTGGCCGCGTCATATTGCCCCGTGATCGGCCCGTCATAGGCGCGGCGGATCAGCAAGGCGCGCTGCAATGTCGACACGAAGGCGGCTGTATAGACTGGAGGGCAGACGGTTTCGAACCGCGTGCCCTCACCAACCTTGACGGTTTGCGGGCGGGTGATGGTGCGAAAGACGGCCGGGTTGACGACTGTGCCCGCCGCATCGCGCGTCTCAGGCGCGACTTCGATTAATTCCTCAATGATTTTGGTCTGGGTCGGCCCATCGGTGCGGGCAAAGCAGCTCCCGGTTGCGTCCGTCTCGATGTCCCAAAGAGACACGATGATCGGGGCAGGGGCCGTGCCGGATTGCGGTTGCGGCGCGGTGCAGGCGGACAGCAACAGGGCAAATGGAAAAATGCGGTGCATTGGGACTCCTTCGTTCACCTGTCTTAAAGGGTCGGCAGTGCAGGTCAAACGCCATTGTCGAGTATGCCCGCGCCCCGTGCATTTGTGACTGGCAGGGCCAGCCCCATTCCCGTAGCTATTGCGCCAAAGCTGATATGCGCGAAAGGATCCGACGATGGCCAAAATCACCTATGTAGAACACGGCGGCAAAGAACACGTTGTCGATGTGGCGAATGGCATGACTGTGATGGAAGGGGCCCGCGATAACGGTATCCCGGGGATCGAGGCCGATTGCGGTGGTGCCTGCGCCTGTTCGACCTGCCACGTCTATGTCGACCCCGCATGGGCCGACAAGCTGCCCGCCAAGGATGCCATGGAAGAAGACATGCTGGATTTCGCCTACAAGCCAAACCCGGACCTGTCGCGCCTGACCTGCCAGTTGAAGGTGTCCGACGCATTGGACGGCCTGCGCGTACAGATGCCTGAAAAGCAGATCTGATGAAATCCGCGGCGGCAGCCTTTTTACTGTGCCTTATGGCAGGGCAAGCCGCCGCGCAGATTACTTCCGCCACCTATGCGGACCCTACGGACCGCTATCCGCATGGGGCTCTGGGCACGACGACGACTTATGCCGCGCTCGACGTGACCCTTGCGGACGGCTCGCATCAGTTGGCCGGCTGGGCCCCTGGTATGGTGTTCGAGGATACGGCACCCCGCCTTTTTGATCTGGATGGCGACGGCGCACCAGAGGTGATCACGGTCGAGAGTGCTGACACCAAAGGTGCGCGGCTGGCGGTTTGGGGACTGAACGAGGCAGGGCAACTGACCTCCCGTGCTTTCACCCCATTTCTGGGGATGCGGTTTCGCTGGCTGGCTGTCGCCGGTGCGGCTGATCTGGATGGCGACGGGCTGATCGAGATTGCCTATGTTGACCGGCCCCATCTGGCTAAGGTGCTGCGCATTCTACGCTATCGTCAGATCGACGCTAAGACGGCGCAGCTGGAACCCGTCGCCGCTGTGCCTGATCTGACCAATCACAGCTTTGGCGATCCGAAGATTTTTGGCGGGATCCGCGATTGCGACGGGCTGCCCGCTGTCGTGACAACTAGCGCGGACAGCTTGCGCATCATGGCAACCACGCTGCAGGGTGGCCGGGCGGTCACTGTTAATCTGGGGCCGAATGACGCCGCAGATTCATTGTCAGACGCCATGGCCTGCAAGCGCTGACACCAGACAGGCCAGCGCCGCGATCTCGGTCAGTTGTTGTGATGCCCCCAGAATATCGCCGGTCTGCCCGCCGATCTTGCCTCGGGCGATCTTGGCCCAGACTAACGCGACCAACGCCATGACGCCAATGACCAACACTGCCATCAACCCCAGCAAGGGAGCGGCGATCAGCGTCGCCACGCCAGCGCCCAAGGCCAGTGTCTGCGCTGCCGGGCGTCCGACCTCGTGGCTAAGCCCATTGCCTCGCGCGTGGGGCAAGGCGAAGGCCAGAAAGATCATAGGCAACCGCGACAGCGCACCGATGGCCAGTGCGGCGGGCCACAGCATCGGGCCAAGGATCGTGGTCCACAGCATCCAGCGGAGCAGCACTGACACCAGCAGCGCGAGCACGCCATAGGTGCCGATCTGGCTGTCCTTCATGATAGCAAGGCGGCGCTCTTTGTCCCAGCCGCCCCACAGGCCATCGACGCTGTCCGCAAGCCCGTCTTCGTGCATGGCACCTGTCACGATCATTTGGACGGCGATCAGCAGCAAGGCGGCTACCCCGACTGGTAGACCGGACCACACGGCCGCCACAGCGGCCGCCGCGGCGATCGCATTTACGATCACGCCTGCAAGAGGCCAAGCCCACGCCGCGCGCGCGCCGCGTGCGGTAGCGCGGGCGGTGTTCACGCGAACCGGTAGGCGGGTCAGCAGGCCCAGTGCAGCGGGCACATCGCCAAGGGTCATCAGAGCGTCGTTGCGGGGCAAGGGAGTGTCCATTTTGCATGCTTTCCATTCGTCATCTTATGGTTAGACAGGTCGAAACCGAACCGCAACGAGGACGACCATGACCGCCCCCTTTACTTCGCTCTTAACTTTTCGCAGCGCTCTTGCGGCGGCACCCCAAGCCGATCAAATCGCCGTCGATGGTGCCGCTGCCCGCAACTGTCAGCTGACAAAACCTCCCGGTGCCCTTGGCCAGCTAGAGGATCTGGCCCAGTGGCTGGCTGGTTGGCAAGGTACCGACAGGCCGCGCATCGCAGCGCCCCAGATAGTGATCTTTGCAGGCAATCATGGCATCTGTGCACAGGGAATCTCGGCCTTTCCGGCAGAGGTGACGGCGCAGATGGTCGGCAACTTTCAAGGCGGCGGTGCGGCGATCAACCAACTGGCCAAGGCCTGCGGCGCGCGACTAGATGTCGTTCCGCTACAGCTGGACACCCCAACGCAGGATTTCACCCAAGGCCCCGCGATGTCAGGGGCAGAGGTCGTTGCTGCCCTGACCGCCGGGTGGGAGGCGGTTAACCCGGCCACCGATCTGCTGGTTGTCGGAGAGATGGGGATCGGCAACACTACATCTGCGGCGGCGATTGCACATGCCCTTTACGGTGGCGCGCCTCAGGATTGGACCGGGCGCGGCACCGGCGTCGATGATGCAGGTCTTGCGCGCAAGCTGGATGTCGTCGCGCGCGGTCTGGCCGCCAATCCGGCGGCAGGCACGGATCCGCTGCAGGCCCTGCAATGTCTTGGCGGACGAGAGATTGCAGCCATGGCGGGCGCAATCGCGCGGGCGCGGGTTGATGGCATCCCGGTGATACTTGATGGATTTATCTGCTGCGCCGCTGCCGCGACCTTGGCCGTTGCCGTGCCGGGCGCACTCGATCATGCGGTCGCCGGTCACCAAAGCGCCGAAGGGGCCCACGCCGCCTTGTTGGAGCGTCTAGGCAAGGCACCGCTTTTGCAGCTTGGCCTGCGTCTGGGCGAAGGGTCCGGTGCCGCGTTGGCCATCAGTATCGTCAAGGCGGCCGCCGCCTGCCATTCGGACATGGCGACATTTGCCGAAGCGGCGGTCAGCGCAGGCTAGGTGTTGCCGCCAGAGGACGTATCACCGGGGCGACGGGGTAACAGACGCTCTCTCTCCTCAGTCTCGCGGTTCTGGACGCGGGCGGCGAGGGCAGTTTCAAGATCGCTGTCCAGCTGCCGCGCGCGGGCGACATAGGCCGGGTTGTCGGCAATGGCGACGCCGGGCTTCCACAGCTCTGCCAATTCGCGCACCATATCGCGGTCGGAATGATAGAACATCGTCTCGGCCTCGGCTGCCTCGAAATCCGTCAGGCCCAAATTTTCCAGCGCATAGCGTCCGGCCCGCAGCGAGCTGTCGAACATCTCGCGCACGATGTCGTCCGCGCCAGCGGCATAAAGCTCGTAAGTGTGAACCCGGTCGCGGGCGCGGGCGATGATGTGCAGGTCGGGGCGCACTTTGCGGGCATAAGCCACCAACCGGGTGGTCATATCCTTGTCATCCATCGCCACCAACATCACGCGGGCATCATCGATCCCGGCGGCGGCCAGCAGGTCAGGCCGGGTCGGATCACCGAAAAAACCGCGATAGCCGAATTTGCGCATCATTTGGACGGCAGGCAGGTCGTTGTCGATCACAACAGTTGAAAAGCCAGCAGACTGGATCAGCCGGTTCGCCATCTGACCAAAGCGGCCAATGCCCGCGATGATGACTGCGCCCTGTTCGTCGACCTCGTCGTGTTCGTGATCCTCGCTTTCGTCCATGCGGCGTGACAGCCAGTCGTAGCCAATGAACAGGGCCGGGGTGACCAGCATCGACAGGGCGATCACTAGCAGCAGCATTTCCGACAGGCTGCCGGGCAGGACGCCTTGTTGATCAGAGAAAGAGATCAGCACGAAGCCAAATTCGCCCGCCTGCGCAAGCCCAAGGGTGAAGAGCCAGCGATCCTTGCCGCGCATCTTGAATAGGAAGGACAGCGAATAAAGCACCGCGCCTTTGATCACTATAATCCCTATCACATAGCTGGCGACGCGCACCGGCTGCGCCGCGAGCAGGGCAAAGTTGATGCCAGCGCCCACGGTGATAAAGAACAGACCCAGCAGCAGGCCCTTGAACGGCTCAAGGTCGCTTTCCAGCTCGTGCCGGAATTCAGAGTTCGCCAGAACGACGCCTGCCAGAAAGGTGCCAAGCGCCGGAGACAGGCCGACCGTGCCCATTAGGACGGCTATTGCGGTGACCATCAGCAAAGCCAGCGCGGTATACATTTCGCGCAGTTTGGCGTGGTGAATATAGCGAAAGACTGGCCGCGTCAGGTAAACGCCGGTCAGCACAACTGCGGCCACCGCACCGATGGTGACAAGCGTGACGCCCCAACCGGGCAACCCGTCCACAAGGGATAAGGTGGCCTGGTGATCTTGCGTGAGGTTGCGTTGCAGGGATCCGTCCGGTGCGAGGGTCAGGCGGTTGCCGGCCACGGCCAGCAGCGGCAGCAGCGCCAGCATCGGGATGACGGCGATATCCTGCGTCAGGAGCACCGAAAAGACGGATCGTCCGCCGCCGGTCTGCATCAACCCCTTTTCCGAGAGGGTCTGCAAGACGATGGCTGTCGATGACAGCGCCATGATCAAGCCGATCGCGAGGGATGTCTGTAACGGATAGCCAAGGAACATGCCTGCGCCAGTGACGATGGCGGTCGTCAGCACGATCTGCAGTCCGCCCAGGCCAATCAGCCGGTCGCGCATGTCCCACAGCGCGCGGGGTTCCAGTTCGAGCCCGATCAGGAACAACATCATCACGACGCCAAATTCGGCAAAGTGTTGGATGTCCTTTGCCTCGGTCCCGACAAGCCCTGTTAATGGGCCAATGACGATGCCTGCGGCCAAATAGCCAAGGACGCTGCCCAGCCCAAGGCGGGCTGCAAAGGGCACCGCGATTACGGCTGCTCCCAGATAAATGGTAGCCTGAAGCAGAAATGTTTCCATGCTTACTCTATCGCAAGGCACCAGAGGTTAGGCAATGGGATCGTGATCACGGAAGATTTTGGGGCGGCCATAAAACATGGGACCGATGGGCAGAAAAAGCGTCAGCCCGGCAGGGTCAGGGCGTATGTCTTGCCGCGCTTCACGAAGTTCAGCGCGGTATCACCAATCGCGGTCACCTGACCGCCATCAAGGGCGCTACCGACCTCGACCTTGACGTAGCGTCCATTGCCAAGGCGCACGAGGGCGCGGCGGGCGTTGGGTTTGCCGTAAACGCCGACAAGGTTCATCTGGCGCAGGTTGATCGCGCCATCGACAGTCGCGGCCTGGGCCACACCGCCGGGTACATTGCCACTGGGGGCGACGATGGTTGGCGGGGCCGGGGTGGCGGCGACGGCTGCAGTTCTCGTGGGTGCGGCGGCGGCAGGTGCGGGGGGCGGCGCTGTTGCCTGGCGGGCACTGGCCACGACCTGGCTGAAATTACGGGGGCGCGTATCGGGGCGGCGGGCGACGCTGACAGCCAGTGCTGTGCGGTTGCTGAATGACGATACCGGTGCGGCGGCAGCGATGGCTGCGGCAACGGCGTTGATATCGGCGGTGACGATGGGTTCAAGCGCTGCAGCCTCTGCGACGGCTTTTTCGATGGCCGCTGGGGCGGGGGCGAGGCCGGAGGGGCGTAGGACGGGGCGGGACCCGGTATAGGCGGCGATGATGTCGTCGGCAGCGGTGGGTGTGGCTGCGGTTGCTATCAGGCCGCCTGGGCGCAGTCGCGGACGCACACCGGTATAGGGCACGGACACGGGCAGAGGCGCGGCCTCGGCCACGTCAACGGCGGGCACTTCCAGCTCGGCCGCGTCACCCGGACGCAGCACAGGGCGCAGCGGCGGCGGACCGACGACGAAGGCGGATCCATCCGGCGCGGCATCGGGGGATTCAGGCGCTTCGACAGCGGCTTCTATTGCCAGATTAGCGGGGCGCATAACGGGATCGACTGGTGCGGTTGCAACCCGCGGCGTGCCGGGGCGCAAAACGGGGCGGACGTCTGGCGCACCCGCAATCACCACGGCCCCCTGCGGGGTAATTATGCCGTTCGGGGTCGCCGCGATATTGCCGCGCGCGTCGCGGGCAAAGACGACGTCCGCCGCAGGCGGCACAGGCTGTTCTGCGATCACCGCATCCGGCACGGCGGCGTCCTGCGCAGGCATGCCCGGTAGGCTCAGCGCCTCTGGCGCGTCAACTACGGCGACCGGGTCGACCCCTTCCAACGGCGTGCTACTGGGCGTCGTCGCGATGCGCGGTGCCCGCTGATAGACGCCGGTGGCGGCATAGAGGCGGTCCGCTTCGTCAGGTGACAACACCCGCCCGATAGGGGCGCGCACGATGGGGGCCGGCGGCGTCACAGCAGTCATGTCCTGCGGCACAATGGCAGAGGGCGCTTGCGCCGTCTCAACCTCGGGCGGGTTTGATGGCGCGGCTATCGCGATATCGACGTCGGTCTCCTGCTGCGCGGCGACCGGCTCTGCTGCGTCCGCTACGACATCATCCGCCGCGGTTTCGGTGCTTGTGGCAGCGATCTGGGGTGTGGCGTCAACATCAGCACCCCGGAACCAGCCCGAGACTGTGCCCACTGGCAGGGTCGATGCCCAGAGGCCGACGAGCAGCAGGACCAACAGTAGGATCCCCGTCAGGATGAGTCCCAGAAAGCGCGGCTTGCCGCGCGGGCGGGCCTTTGCTGCCGTTTGCGCCGTGGGCTGTTCTGCGGCTGCGCCTTGCGTCCAGGCCGGCATTGCTGACACATTATCGACAGGCTGCATCGCGGCCGCCTCCGAATGCATTGCGGCTCGCAATACGGTAGCAGACGCAGTGCGCCCGTTGCCAGTTGCGGGAGCGGGCGGCTCTTTGCGGTGGGTGAACAAGGGCTCTTGCTTTGGAGGCGCGAGCGGTGTCGCGGTCAGAACGTTGCCTGCAGCGACTGCGGCAGGAACGGTGGGCGCGGTGCCCGGTGTCTGCGGTAAAATGCGCGGGCTGGGTGACGTTGTTGTAGTATCGCCGTCCCCCACCACGGCTCCGGCAGAAACCTGCGCGGATGACGCAGGCAGGCGGACCGGATTAATCGTCGGCGGCGCGACCTTGCTGCGCGAGGCAAAGACCGGCGCGTCCTGATCGGCACTGGCCTTGTCGTCCGCAGCATCAACTGTCGGCGTCTGGGGCACGGGCGGCAGCACTTCTGCTGCGACGGCCATATCCTCAAACTCGATTTTCGGCTCTGGTTTTGGCATCGGCATCCTGGCCACGCCGGTCTGCAGCGCGGGGGCAGGAGCGCGTGTAATTCCAAGGCCGGTTCCAGCGGGCAGCGGGCCAAAGAAAACCTCTGCCGTGACGGTGCCCTGCTCTGGCATGGCGACGCAGGCGACAGGGTTGAACTGATGCTCGATTGCAAAGGCTGCGGCCTCGTCCAGTGTTTCTTGCGCCACAGCTGCGACATGGGTCTTGCCGTCCGCGCGGACGGCGTCGATCACCAGTTCGTCCAGCGCATATGGCGTCGTGCCATCCAACGCACGGCGCACATCAGCGTCCGATGTCTGATCGGTATCAAGTGACATGTAACGGATTTGATCAGGAGGGATCACCAGCTTTGTGCGCAGCCCTGACGGGTCCAGCAGCAAGGCCTTGTCGCGCAGTTCCGTAAGGGCGGCATGTAGGTCCGGCACGTCTAGCGGGACCTCGCCCACCAGATTCCAGCCGTCTGGCACCTGTTGCAGAAGGGCGATACCGTCGAGTGAGAGCGAAAGTGCGAAATTGGGTGTCATCGAATGGCCATAGGTCCGTGCGTAATACTGGAAATGTTCAGTTTTTCGTTGACTCAGGCTAGCGCAGAAACGGACCGGGGCCAAGGCGTTCGAAACCGCGGTGGCGTCTGCTCGCTTGTGGTAAAGAATTTGGAAAGGATAGAGCCATGACAACGATAAAATACACGGCCGCGCTGCTGCTTGGCCTTTCGGCACTTCCTGCGGCAGCGCAGGATAATGGCCTGACCGTCACCGGCACGGGGCAGGTTGTCGCCAGCCCCGATATGGCCCGGCTGTCGCTGGGCGTTCTGGCGCAGGCCCGCACTGCCGCGCAGGCCGTGCGCGACATGAGCGCAGACATGGAAAAGGTCATGGCCAGCCTGACCGCCGCCGGTGTCGCGCAAGAGGACATCCAGACCAGCGGGCTGCGGGTTGACGTGCAGCAGAGCTATGACGAGGCGACGCAGTCCTCGCGGATCACAGGGTATATCGCTGCGATAGACGTCAGCATTCAAGTGCTTGATCTGTCCAAGTTGGGCCAGACGCTGGACGCCGTCGTGCAAGAAGGCGCGAACCAGATGAACGGGCTACGCTTTGATCTGCAAGACCGGGAACCTGCGCTGAACGACGCGCGCCGCGCGGCCGTTGCAGATGCGCTGGCTAAGGCGGCGCTTTATGCGCAGGCCGCCGGGATGGCGCTGGGTCCGGTCCAGTCGCTGACCGAAGGCGTTGCATCCAGCGGCACGCCGCAACCGATGATGCGCATGGCGATGGACAGCACCGAAAATGTGCCCGTCGCCGCCGGTCAGATCACGATCAGCGCCGATGTGACCGTGACCTGGGCCTTTGGCGAGTAGTTCGTTAGGGCGGGGCCGAAACCCCGCCCCACACCTTTAAGCAGTCGCTTTTGACAGCGCCTGATCCAGATCCGCGATCAGATCGGCCGCATCCTCGATCCCGATGGACACGCGCACGATCTCCGGCGCTGCCCCTGCCGCGCGCTGCTGGTCTTGGTTCAGCTGGCGGTGGGTGGTGGACGCCGGGTGGATGATCAGGCTGCGCGTATCGCCAAGGTTCGCGACGTGGCTAAAAATCTCGAGCGAGTCGATCAGCTTGATGCAGGCCTCGTAGCCGCCTTTGACGGCGAATGTGAACAAGCCGCCGGCCCCCTTGGGGCAGACCTTTTCGACGCGGTCGAAATACTTGCTGCTGCGCAGACCTGCATAGGTTACATAGTCCACGCGGGGGTCGTCCTCTAGCCACTTGGCGATCTTCTGCGCGTTCTGCACATGGCGATCCATACGCAGGGACAGCGTTTCAATCCCCATCAGGGTGTAATGAGCCCCCTGCGGGTTCATGGTCATGCCCAGATCGCGCAGACCAATTGCGATCCCGTGGAAGGTGAACGCCAGCGGGCCAAAGGTCTCGGCGAACTTCAACCCGTGATAGGCGGGCTCAGGCTCGCTAAGCGATGGGAACTTGCCCGATGCGGCCCAGTCGAATTTCCCAGAATCGACGACGCAGCCGCCCGTGACGGTGCCGTTGCCGGTCAGGTACTTCGTGGTGGAATGGACGACCAGCGTGGCCCCCAGCTCGATTGGGCGGCACAGGTAGGGGGTGGCAGTCGTGTTGTCGATGATCAGCGGGATGCCCGCGTCATCGGCGATATCGGCAATGGCGCGCACGTCCATGATATAACCGCCGGGGTTGGCAATCGCCTCGCCAAAGATCGCCTGCGTGTCGTCATTGATCGCAGCCTTGACCGCGTCCAGATCGTCGAAGTCGACAAAGGTCGCTGACCAGCCAAAGCGCTTGATCGTTTGGGTGAACTGCGTGACCGTGCCGCCATAAAGGCGCGTGCTGGCTACGATGTTCTTGCCCGGTGCCATCAGTGGAAACAGCGCCATCAGTTGCGCCGCGTGACCGGAGGAGCAGCATACACCGCCTGCGCCGCCTTCGAGCGTTGCGATTCGTTCCTGCAGGGCCGCAACCGTTGGGTTGGTCAGGCGCGAATAGATATAGCCGACCTCTTGCAGGTTAAACAGCGCGGCTGCGTGATCCGCATCGCGGAACACATAGGCGGTCGTTTGATAGATAGGCACCTGCCGTGCGCCCGTGGCCGGGTCGGGCCGTGCGCCCGCGTGAATTTGCAGCGTATCAAAACCGTAGGTTGGACCGTCGGTCATATCTCTCTCTCCCTTTGCAATGCGTTGCGACAGGTTTAGGAGGTTTTCCACCACCACTCAACGTCCAAGGAGCCGCGCAATGCCTTACCCGTTCCATTTTGCCTATCACGTCACCGATCTGGATGCCGCGCGGGACTTCTATACCGGCGCGATGGGCGCGGTAGAGGGGCGTTCGACAGACACCTGGGTCGATTTCGATTTCTACGGCCATCAGCTTTCGCTGCATCTTGGCGCGCCATTCGCCAACGCCGCGACCGGCAAGGTCGGTGGCCACATGGTTCCCATGCCACATTTTGGCATCATCCTGCCATTGGATGAATGGAACAAACTCGCCGGTCGGCTCGAAGAGCGTCACACTGATTTCATCCTCGCCCCCTCTGTCCGCTTCAAGGGCGAGCCGGGCGAGCAATGGACGATGTTCTTCCGAGATCCCTCTGGCAACCCGATCGAGGTCAAAGGCCTTGCTGCGGACGCTGATATCTTCGCAAAATAGCGACCTTCTTCTCGTCAAAAATATCTCGGGGTTCGGGGCAGCGCCCCGCCGGTTCCGATTTTTCGTCGAAAAATTGGAGAGGTCAGCGCTCATCTCAAGCGATAGCGCGCCTCAACGGATCCAGAACCCGGCGGATTTGATCTGATTGCGGATCTGCTGCTCGCGCGTGGGCAGATTGTTGCGGTCGAACATCGCGCGTACCTTCTGCCCGCGCCCCTGATAGATCATCCGCCTGAAGACGTTGTGCCCCTTGAGGTTTTCTGGATCTTGTTGGGGGCGGTCCTGAACGATATCTTGCTTGATATCGCGCCGAGTGAACGTGTCGTGATCATCGGCCCATCGGGGACGGGCAAGTTGACCCTTCTGCGCTTCATGAACTATCTGGATCTCCCTGACAGGGGCCGCATTTGCATCGCCGATCTGACCGTCGATGCAAGCAGCGCGATCAAGGCTGGCATTCTGAAGTTGCGGCGGCGTACGTGTTTCAAAGCTATGCTCAGTTCGCCAACAAGACCGCGCTGCAAAATATCACGCAGGCGCTGATCACGGTCAAAGGTCAGGCCGAAGCCGAAGCAAGCGCGCGGGCAGAGGCGACGCTGCGCGAGACCGGCCTGATCGAGAAGGCGGATTCCTTTCATACCGCGCTGTCCGGCGGCCAGCAGCAGCGCGTCGGTATCGGCCAGGCGATGGCGCTGGATGCGGACCTGATGCTGTTTGACGAGCCGACATCCGCCCTTGACCCCGAATGGGTAGGCGAGGTGTTGGGCCTGATACGGCGGGTGGCGGACAAGGGCCAGACCATGCTGATCGTTACGCATGAAATGCAGTTCGCCCGCGAAATCGCAGATCGGATCATCTTTATGGCCAATGGGCGCATTGTCGAACAAGGATCGCTCAAGGATCTGTTGGAAAATCCGCAGGACCCAAGAACGATCGCATTTCTGCGACGCCTGTGCTGATTTTTATCGGTTTGACCTAACATCGTCAAAACGGTCCTATGCCCGTGTGCGGGCTGTGGATTTGAAGCCATCACCTTGTTTGACGGAGGGCGCACCGCGCGGCGGCCAGCGGCTACTTCATGGCAAGTCAAAGGGGGTGAATGATGAAGTCACCTTAAAATATGCATGCAGACACCGTATCAGGCACTTCGGACCCTAACATTCCGGGCCAAATCGCTTATTGCAGCAGAAACCTATGGAGGGTGAATGATGGCCGAGTCAAAAAACGTTGTCGAACTGGTTGCCTTGTCTCAGGCTAACGGGAAGACGGCACAAGGCACTATTGCTAAAATTTTGCAAAATGCGGGTGGTTCTGATTTAGTCGGTGCGGACGCCGAAGCCCTGCGTGCCGCGACTATCGAGATCGAACTGGCGGCCATCGATATCTATTCAGTGTTCGAGGCGCGGATGCAGCACCACTTCAGACGGGGGCCATTCTCTCGTAAGTTGAAAGCCTTGCTTGTTGAAAGCGGTAAGGCCGACCTTGCTGGCAAGATTCACCAATATTACTTGGCGATCAACGTACTGAAGCATGGGAAAGGCGAAAGCTATCGTGAGCTTCTGAGAGAGCCGACGCCTCTGGTTGTTGTTCGGCCTGCCGAAGATACGTCCAGCGAAGAGGCACCCGTTACAGACGCAGCGCGCCCTGTCGGGCTTGTGGATGTGACAGACCCAAGCTTTTTCGCCGGGCTCACCGCTGCAATCATCGAGGCCGCCAAGTTCCTTGAAAAGCGCTAGCGGCCAATTGTCCCACACGGGTGCCAGCCCCAAGGTCCGCTGCGCTTGGCTGTCTTGAGTGCGGTGCGGTGGCAGCTGTGGTTGGTCATGGTGTTGTGATGCTGGCGCAAACCTGTCAGGCCCCCTGAAAAAGGGAGATGCACAATGGTAAGCAAACTGACGCGCATGACCGACGACGCCCGCATTTCGGAGCTTTTGGGCCTGCCCGAAGAGATCGACAGTTCAGCGGCACTTGTAACCCAAGCCGCCGAAGGCTTTCCGGCGGCTGCCGTCGATAAAATGTTGGGTATTTTGAATACGCAACCTTCGGTTCATCTTGTTCCGGACCGAGCGTTGCGGCGGGCCAAACTAGAAAAGGTCCCCCTTAGCCCTGCGAAAAGCCGGGTGCTTTATGACTTTGCCCGCGCTTATGTCGTTGCCGATCGTTTTTATCATGGCAACGGTGCGCTGATTATGCGGTTCATGGAAAAACCAAATCCCGAACTTGGTGGCGCAGTTCCGCTCGCGATTGCGATATCGAGCCCGGCTGGTGCTGACGCTGTGATCGATCTTTTTAAGCCGCAGGTAAACGGCCCAGATCCGGATCCCCACATTCAGGCGTCCGCCTTGACCTGATCCAGATCAACTACGCCGCCTAAGCTTTCGCGTATGAACCCATCATGTCCATGTTGGGAAATCGCTATGTCGGATGAACAGATGCAAACTGCTGCGCAAGCGATGGCTCACGGGTCCGTAGTGTCCGTACGCGGTGCTGTGGTCGATGTTATCTTTGTGGGGGGCCTGCCGCCGATCAATGATGCGCTGCATGTGTTGTGGAGCGCTGGCACTCCCCTGACGCTAGAGGTGCAGAGCCATCTGGATCAGAACACCGTTCGCACTGTTGCCTTTCAGTCAACCGCCGGTCTGTCCCGGGGCGTGGCGGTGCAGGCGATGGGCGGCCCAGTTGCCGTTCCGGTCGGACCTGCGATTCTTGGCCGGCTGTTGGATGTCGTCGGCGCGATCCGTGACGATGGCCCGGCGTTGCCGGGTGATACGCCGCGCCGGTCGATCCACGCTGCGCCCCCCGCTCTGAGCGCGCAGACCCGCACTACCGAAGTGTTCGAAACCGGCATAAAAGTCATCGACCTGCTGACCCCGATGGCGCAGGGCGGCAAGGCTGCTATGTTTGGCGGCGCGGGTGTGGGCAAGACCGTGCTGGTGATGGAACTGATCCGCGCCATGGTCGAAGGCTATGACGGGATTTCTGTCTTTTCAGGCGTGGGCGAGCGATCCCGCGAGGGGCATGAGCTACTGACTGAAATGCAAGGCTCTGGCGTGCTGGACAGGACCGTGCTGGTATATGGCCAGATGAACGAGCCGCCGGGTGCCCGTTGGCGAGCCCCGATGACGGCGTTGACGATTTCTGAATACTTTCGCGACACGCGGCACCAGAACGTGCTGCTGCTGATGGATAACATCTTTCGCTTTGTGCAGGCCGGGGCAGAGGTGTCCAGCCTGTTGGGCCGCTTGCCGTCCCGCGTCGGTTATCAGCCGACCCTTGCGACAGAAGTGGCGGAGTTGCAGGAACGTATCGCGTCGGTCGCTGGATCGTCGGTCACGGCCATACAAGCCGTCTATGTCCCCGCTGACGATTTCACCGATCCGGCCGTCACGACGATTTCCAGCCATATGGACTGTGTCATCGTCCTGTCCCGCGCGCAGGCGGCCGAAGGGTTCTATCCCGCCATCGACCCGCTGGCGTCCTCGTCGATGCTGCTTGATCCGCTGGTGGTGGGCGATGATCATTACCAAGTCGCAGAGGCCGTGCGGCAGGCGCTGGCTCGTTTCCGCGAACTGACGGACATCATCTCTCTGCTGGGGGTCGAAGAGCTGGGGCAGGCCGACCGCTTGATCGTCAAACGCGCCCGCCGGTTGCAGCGGTTCCTGACGCAGCCCTTCATGGTGACAGAGGCGTTTACCGGCATCCCCGGGGCCCGCGTCACGCTGGCCGACACGTTGGAAGGCTGCCGTGCAATTCTGGACGGCGCGGCGGATGATTGGGACGAAAGCGCGCTGTATATGGTGGGCACACTGGCGGATGCCGAAGCCAAAAACACCAAGGCCGCGACAAAGCCGGCAAGCGATGAGCCCAAAGAGGCCGCCATATGAACCTGTCAATCGTCACACCCTTGTCCGTCGTTGTTACAATCGGCATCGACAGCCTGCGGGCAGAGGATGCCAGCGGCAGTTTCGGGATCATGCCCGGTCACGCGCCCTTTCTGACCGCGCTCGCGATCTCTGTCGTATCGTGGAAAACCGCCGGCACCGATCATTTTTGCGCCGTGCGCGGCGGCGTGCTGGCCGTGGACGGCGACGTGGCTATCGCAACGCCAGAGGCGGTGACAGGCGATGACCTTGCTACCCTAGATGCTGAGGTGCTGGCCCGCTTTCGCGCTGACGCGGACGCTGAGCGGGTGGACCGCACCGCCGCGACCACGCTTCAACTGAACGCGATCCGCCAGATGATCAGTCGCCTAGCCCCCAACGCCAACGCCGGAGAGTTCCGATGACCCCCGACGAGGACCCATTGGTGAAGCAGGCCCGCCTGCGCCGCGACCGCCACGCCCGTTGGCTGCGTGAAGGCGACATGTCCGTTGGCCGCCGTTTGGCGCAGATTGGCGTGTTGGGCTGGATGATTGTCGCCCCAACGCTCGTAGGGCTGTTTGCCGGGCGATGGCTGGATGCGCGGCTGGGCGATGGGATTTTCTGGACTGGGCCATGCCTGATGCTGGGGCTGGGACTAGGCGGCTGGACTGCATGGACATGGATGAACGCTGAATGACTGCTGATACAGTGCCTCTAACCCTGATCCTTCCGGCCTCCTTTATCGGCGGGCTTGTGCTCGGCTACGCCTATTTTCTGGCGCTGCGTGAAACCGCGCGACTGATCGTGGCGCAGGGCCACCCGTTGATCGGGTTGGCGCTGACGCTGGGGCGGCTGGGCCTAATAACCGCAGGACTTTACCTTGCTGTGCAGGCGGGCGCGCTCGCCTTGCTGGCGGCACTGGCTGGCGTGCTGTGTGCCAAGGCGTTCATGCTGCGGACTTCACTATGAACTCGCCGCTGTTCTCGACTGTGCTGTTCCAGATCGGCCCGGTCCCGATCACGCAAGCGGTGCTCACGACCTGGGGCATAATGGCCGTGCTTGTCACCGGTGCCTATGTGCTGACCCGCCACTTGACGTCTGCGCCCAGCAAGCGGCAGGCCGCGATAGAGCTGATCGTCGCGACCCTTGATACCCAGATCACCGAAGCCACGGGCGCAGCGCCTGCGCCTTATCGCGGGTTCATCGGGTCGCTTTTCGTCTTTATCCTGATCGCCAACTGGGCCTCTTTGATCCCGGGGATGGAGCCGCCGACGGCGCAGCTTGAAACCGACGCGGCGCTGGCCTGTCTGGTCTTTTTCTCTGTCGTCTGGTTCGGCATCCGCGGTGCCGGTGCCGCAGGTTACCTACGGTCTTTTTCCAAACCCAATCCGGTGATGATCCCGCTTAATATCCTGCAAAGCCTGACCCGCGTTTTTTCCATGTTCGTGCGCCTGTTCGGCAACGTGATGAGCGGCGTTTTCGTCATCGGCATCGTTGCCTCGCTGGCTGGGCTTCTGGTGCCGATCCCGCTCATGGCGCTCGATCTGCTGACTGGGCTGGTGCAGGCTTATATCTTTGCCGTCCTCGCGATGGTCTTCATCGCGGCCACAATCACCAACGGCACTCCCAAACCCCAAAAGGACACCTGATGGACTATATACCCCACGTCAGCATCATCTGCGCCACGCTCGCCGTGGCCTTTGGCTCGATTGGCCCGGCGTTGGCCGAAGGCCGCGCCGTCGCCGCCGCGATGGATGCGATCGCTCGCCAGCCAGAGGCTGCGAACACGATCTCTCGGACGCTTTTCGTCGGTCTTGCGATGATTGAAACGACGGCGATTTATTGCCTTGTGATCGCGCTGCTGCTGTTGTTCGCAAACCCGTTGCTCGCGTGACCATTAATTTCTGGACGCTGGGGCTGCAGGCGATCAACGTCATTATCCTGATCTGGCTTTTGACGCGCGTCTTCTGGAAACCCATCGCCGCCGCCATCGCTGCCCGTCAGGCCGCGACCCAAGGCTTGCTGGACGCCGCTGCAGATGTGCAGGCCAAGGCAGATGCGGCGCTGGCTGAGGTCACGAAAGCCCGCGACGGGATTTCGGCTGAGCGCACCGACACGCTGGCCGAGGCTGCAACGCAGGCCGAAGCGTCGGCCAAGCAGACGCTTGAGGCCGCGCGCGCGCAAGCAGAGGCGCTGCTGGACGCCGCCGCAATAACTGCGGCCACCAAAGCGGAAGCGGGCCGCGCAGCGGCTGAAAAGGCATCAGCCGTCCTCGCGGTGACGATAACAAAAAAACTGCTGGTGGGGCTTGATAAAGAGGTCGTCCAGACGGCCTTTTTGGCCCGTCTGGTTGCGGGAATCGCCGCGATGGCACCGCAGGACCGCGCAGCCCTCGTCGCCATCAAAGATGGGATTGATCTGGTCAGCCCCGGCGATCTAGACGCGGACGAGCGATCGGCCATCACCGCGACGGTTCACAAGGCGCTTGGCGCAAAACCTGACCTGCGCTTTGTCACCGACCCAGAGCTGATTGCAGGCGTAGAATTGCGCTCGCCGCATTTCACGCTGCATAACAGTTGGCGCGCGGATCTTGATGACATCGAAAAGGCCCTGACCCATGCCGCGTGACGAGCCGAACTGGCTGACGACGGCGCTGCAAAAGCTGGACGCCGTCACCCTTGCCCCCCGCGCCGCCTATCGTGGCCGGGTCGAGGAAATCGGCGACGGCGTCGCCTTGATCTCTGGTCTGCCCGATGTAGGGCTGGACGAGGTGCTGCATTTTTCCGGCGGCCAGACCGGCTTTGCTCGCGTGCTGGACCCGGACCTAATCGGTTGCGTGCTGCTGGACGGCACCACAGAGGTCTTGGCTGGGGACTCCGTCTTCGGAACCGGCACCGTCGTCGATGTTCCCGTAGGAGAGGCCTTGCTTGGCCGTATCGTCGACCCGCTGGGTCGCTCTCTGGACGGCAAGGGCCCGATCTCCACGACCGTCCGGCTGCCCATCGACCGCGCAGCGCCCGCGATCATCGACCGTGATCTGGTGACGCAGCCGGTGCAGACTGGCGTTGTCGTCGTGGATACGCTGTTCCCTCTTGGGCGCGGCCAGCGCGAGTTGATCGTTGGCGATCATTCCACCGGCAAGACCACGCTGGCCGTCGACGCGATCATCGCGCAGGCGAACAGCGATATGATCTGCGTCTATGTCGCCGTGGGGCAGAAATCCTCTAGCGTGCGGCGCGCGATTGATGCGCTACAAAAGGGCGGTAATTTTGACCGCTGCATCGTTATTGTTGCCAGTGCGGCCAGCGCGCCGGGCCTGCAATGGATAGCGCCTTATGCGGGCATGACGATGGCTGAACATTTCCGCGACGCAGGCCAGCATGCGCTGATCGTCATCGACGACCTGTCCAAACATGCTGCCACTCACCGTGAAATCGCGCTGTTGACGCGGCAGAGCCCGGGCCGCGAGGCCTATCCCGGCGATGTTTTTTATATTCACGCCCGTTTGCTGGAACGCGCGGCAAAGCTGTCACCCGCGCTGGGCGGTGGGTCGCTGACTGCCTTGCCGATTGCGGAAACCGTGGCGGGAAATCTGTCGGCCTATATTCCGACGAACCTGATCTCGATCACTGACGGGCAGATTGTGCTGGATGCAGCGTTGTTCCACCAGGGCCAGAAACCGGCGGTGGATGCAGGGTTGAGCGTCAGCCGCGTCGGTGGCAAGACGCAGTCCAAAGTGCTGCGTGACGCCGCCGGAACCCTGCGGCTGGACTATGCCCAGTTTCTGGAACTCGAGGTCTTTACCCGCTTTGGCGGCATGCCCGATGGCCGCGTGCGCGAGCAACTGACGCGCGGGGCCCGGATCAGAGAAGCGCTGCGGCAGGGGCAGCACACGCCGTTCCGGCTGGTGGACGAGGTCGCGCTGATGCTTGCTGTGCAAACTGGCCTGCTGGACCCCTTGCCACTGGACGCAGTGAAGGCCTTTCGCTGCGCAATTCCCAAGGCGCTCGACACAGACGCGGGTATTGCCGTTCAGACGATGGACGAGTCCGGCACCTTGGATGATGATGCCCGCGATGTTTTGTTGGCCGCGCTGTCACGCCTTGCAATCGGGTTGACGCCAGCCGAGCCGGCTCAAAAGACATGACCGAACGGCTGGCTGACATCAGTGCCCGGATTGACGGCATCCGTCAGCTAGGGTCGGTCGTAAACGCGATGAAGGGCATCGCCTCGGCCCGTGCCCATGTCGCCCGCGCACAGGTTAAGGCGGTCGACAGCTATGCCGCGACCCTTGCCAGCGCCATGGCGCAGGTTTTGGCACCGGGGGCAGAGGACAGCGATGTCCCTGCGGCGGGGAGGACAGGTGTGCTGGTGTTCTGCGCCGAACAAGGCTTTGCCGGGGCGTTCAGTGAAAGGGTGCTTGATACCCTTTCAAAGGGCGGCCCCGTTTTTCTGATCGGCACGCGCGGCCTGTCCATCGCCGCCAGCCGGGGGGTCACGGCGCAATGGCACGCGGCCTTGCCGTCCCATTCCAACGGTATCCCCAAACTGGCAGAGGCGATTACGACCGCGACGCTGGCCGCAGTGGCGGGGGGGCAGATCGATACCCTTGATGTGATCCACACCAGCTGGCAGGTGGGCCGCCCTGATGTCGTGCGGCGCAAGCTCTTTCCCCTTGATCTGTCGGCCCTGCCAGCCCCCACCGGCGCGGCAGTTCTGACGCAACTGCCCGCCGCTGCGCTGATCGAGAGCCTTGGGCAGAATTACCTTCATGCCTTGATCACCCGCGCCGCCTTGCACGCCTTTGCCGCTGAAAACGAGGCGAGGATGCAGGCGATGACCTCTGCCGGTAGTCAGATCGAAAAAGAGCTTTCGGTGTTCGAGGCAAAGCTGCGCCGCGTGCGCCAAGAGGCGATCACAGCTGAGATCATCGAACTGGGCAAAGGTATAGCCGCCGCGCGTCATGCGACTTAGTGTCGATGCCTGCGCGCCCTGCGGCCTCGCGTTGACTTGGATCAATACACAGGAAGCGCGATGCGCGTAACACAGCCGTAGGGGGGCATCCGCAGCGCCCCCAACGTTAAGGACGTTTCATGCCCAGCCATCTCAAACTGATTGTGCCGCAGCCGAACAATCGGGACATACCGCCGGGTGTCGAGGTCGCGGTGACTCCTTTGCCAGATCCGGAAACTAGGTTTGAAAAGCTGGACCGCTTGGCTCACGCCCATCTTGCGCAGGCGACGATGGGCATCGCGCCGTCCGTGATGGCCGAGGCGTGGATCGACTGGGCTGTGCATTTGGCGTCCTCGCCTGGCAAGCAGATGGAACTGGTGCAGCGTGCGGTGACGGATGCGCAATCGCTTTGGTCCAACTGCCTTGGGCTGACCACGGCGCAGGTGCCTGATGACCGCCGTTTTGCCTCGGGTGGCTGGAACGTCTATCCGTTTAACGTGCTGGCGCATGCCTATCACCGGAACTGGGAGTTGTGGCAGGATGCGATGACCGGCGTGCATGGCGTTTCCCCGGCACACGAAAACCTGATGGCTTTCACGGCGGGATTACTTGCGGATGCAGGGGCACCGTCAAACTTTGCCATCACGAACCCCGATGTGCTGGCCGCGACAGTGCAGGCGCGTGGTACCAATATTCTGCAAGGTCTGCAAAACTTGACTGACGACGTCTTACGCAAAGGCGGTGACGCGCCCAAGGCATTTGCCGCCGGGCGTAATCTAGCGATGACCGCGGGCAAGGTTGTGTTCCGCAACGACCTGATTGAGCTTATTCAATACGCCCCCACGACCGCCAAGGTCCGGCCAGAGCCGATCCTGATCGTGCCGGCATGGATCATGAAATACTACATCCTTGATTTGTCGCCGCAGAACTCGCTGGTTCAATACCTTGTGGCGCAGGGCTACACTGTTTTTATGGTGTCGTGGAAAAATCCAGATGCCGACGACCGCGAGCTGAGCATGGAGGACTATCGCAAGATGGGTGCCATGGCCGCCATTGATGCTGCTATGGCGATCACGGCGGCACCAAAGATACACGCCGTCGGTTATTGCCTTGGCGGCACGCTGCTGGCTATCGCCGCTGCGACCATGAGCCGAGACAAGGATGACCGGCTCGCGTCCCTCACGTTACTAGCCGCACAGGTCGATTTCACCGAAGACGGGCCGCTGAAGCTATTCATCAGCGAAGCCGAGGTCACGCTGATCGAAGACATCATGGACGCACAGGGGTTCCTGTCGTCGGACCAAATGACCGGGGCATTTGCCTTGTTGCACGCTCGCGACCTGATCTGGGCCCCGCTGATCCGCGATTATATGCTGGGCCAGCGTGGCGATGCCTTTGATCTGATGGCCTGGAACGCCGACGCCACGCGGATGCCCGCGCGGATGCATTCGGAATACCTGCGCAAGTTGTTCCTGAACAACGATCTGGCGGAAGGGCACTATCACGTTGGTGGCAAGGCTGTCGCGCTGACCGATATCCGCATCCCGATCTTTGCCGTCGGGACAGAGACCGACCATGTCGCGCCCTGGCAATCAGTATATAAACTGCACCTTTTTGCCGATACGGACGTGACCTTTGCCCTGACCAGCGGCGGGCATAACGCCGGCATCGTGTCCGAGCCAGGTCACCACGACCGGCACTTCCGCATCGGTCACACCGTCGAAGGGGCGGGCTTTCGCGATCCGGCGCAATGGCTTGAAGAAACGGACACTCAGGATGGGTCGTGGTGGCCTCCGCTGTCGGACTGGCTGCTGGTCCGCTCCGGTTCTGACGTTGCCCCGCCGCCCATGGGCAAACCCGGGAGCCCTTATAAGGCCATTTGCGACGCGCCCGGCACCTATGTGATGCAGACATAAGCGCGCTATATGGCAAGGTTGGGCGTATTTTTACGCCCATTCCATCGCTGCAGACTGCGCACAGGCGGAGGGGTAAGCTTGGGCCGCGACTGGCCGACTTTTTGTTATGAACGAGGGACGAACTGGGGCAGGTCATCACCACCAAGGGTGCCGGTATTTCTGTTTTGGTGTTGTGGTAAGGCCTTAGTTCTTGTCATCAGACGAGTCGCGCCCATTTCGGTTTTGGAAATGTCGTAACCTGCCCGCCGTCGTGCAACATGCCTGTTATCGCGAGATGGACAAATCACATGCAGTAGGAGGCGACTCTGATGGTCAAGAGGTTCAAATGGTGCTGTGAGGGAGGATTGAAGTCTATTATTTTATATATAAATCAATATGTTACGTTGTTCTTTTTAACGTTGTAACGGACCTATTTCTGGACAATTCTTTCTTGTGTCGGTCTGCCGGGCGCGCTTCACAGGGATGCAGTCTGCTTGTCGACTGCGCACCTAATTCGTCCTGCAAAAGCGATCTGAGATATTGGAAGGTAGCACGGTGCCTGGCAATTGCGGCTTATCCGTCAGGCTTTCGCGGTTGATAGAGACGTGGATTGAAGCAGACCTTCGCGGCGGACATTGCTGATGTTGCGGTAGCACTACCTTACGTCGAATAGGTCATGAACCAGTCACAGAATTGGATGCAATGCTGTTCGTCGGGCGCGAAGGGGCCGGGGCGATAATGCATAGACTGTGCACCGGCCGTCATCGACATGCACAGGCCGACGTCTTCTGCATTCGTTACCTTCCAGACCTCGGTGAGGTGATCGACAGCATAGTCCTCACCCTCTACCGCGTCTTCGTGCACGATCCAGCTGGAATAAAGTGCGCAACGCTCCGGACCCAGCGGCAGCACCCAGTTTGTAGCAATATGGTCAGAGGTAAAGTGGACCCAAGCGTTCGGGTTGAACCACATCGACAAAGTGCTTGAATCGTAATCATCGAAAGGGCCGATCAGCTTTTTGCAGGCGGGTGCGCCATCGAAGGTAATTGATTTGTAGGTTTCGCGTAACGGATAGCGGGCAACGCGGACACTGTCGTTCGGCGAAAAAGCCTGTTCGCGCCACGGTAGCTCTTTGGCATCCCAACGGTGCACAGCCCTGTCAAACATTTCGGAATAAGCCGGCGTCTGCGCACCATTAAAGCTGGCGGGGTCGAACAGTTTTGTTAGACCCTTGTGGTTGTTGTGACAGTGACAACATTCGCGGTTATTGATCATCACCATCAGCCAGTTGGCATCAATGACCTCCCGATGATGATGCGCCAGTTTATAACCGCCCTTCTCTAGGTGAAAGGCGTCGGTATAAGGGGCGATGATGCTGGCGATTTCTACTATGTCGGTATGATCAGGGGTCTCAGACAGACAGGCGAACAGCAGACCCGCGACCTCAGTCAAGGCGATCTGCTTTAACCCGCGTGATGCACCATCTGGCGATGCGGGATAATCTAGGCCAAAGCCGGGCGCGTTGCGCAGCGACCCACCGTTCAGATTGTAGGCCCATTGGTGATTTGGGCAGATGATGCTTGCCGCACATCGGCCTGTATCATTTTTCAGCAGCCGCGCACTTTGGTGCGAACATCGGTTGACCATACAGCGGATCACGCCGTCGGTGCCGTGGACCAGAACATATTGATCATCAAAAAGTTGAAAGTTAAAGTAGTCGCGGGGTTGAGGCACGTCGCCTCTGGTGCCGACGAAGAACCATTTACGATTCAATGCGCGCAGTGCGCGGTCGCGGTCGAAGATCACATCCTGTGGCAGCCCGAAGCCCGAGGTATATTGGTTCATCGCGACACCTTTCGAAAGTGGCAGCAGGACTTTCGATTAGGTTATGTGATCATCAGGCGCGCGGTCTCACCATTTGCGACATACTGTGAGCAGAGTATGACGCAGATTTCTGGATGCTATTTACTGGCCGACACTTCGAACAACCGTCCGGGCGCGTCGGCTGCCAAGGGTGCACCAGTCGCCTGCGCCATGTGCCAGGCCAGAACCTGATTGCTGCTCAGCACCGGAATGCCGAGTTCCAATTCCAGTGGGGCGATGATGTCGAGCGTGCGCAGATTGGTGCAGGACAGAAAGATTGCTTCTGCCCCTATCGAAGCGGCGCGGGCCGCAGCCATGATCGAAGCAGGCGCAATCCGGGCTACCTTTGCCTCCTCCTCCTCGCCAAAAGTCACGGTATCGATCACCGTAAACCCTGCGGTGCCAAAGGCGTCGCGCACGGGGCCGGCGACGGTAGCGACGTACGGCGTCACCAGACCAATCCGCAGAACGGCAAGCGCTTTCAAAGCGGCCAAAGCCGCTGTCAGGGGATCAGTGACAAAGGGTGCCACAACGCCCTGGCGCACCATGTCCGCCACCGCTGCTGCACCGATCAGGGTGGTGCCGGATGTGCAGCCGTAGCCCACGACATCGAACCAAGCAGCCCGCGGGAAAAGCTGCGCAGCACGCGGTAGGTCAGCCTTCATTGCGGCAATCGTATCGGTCGTTAATGTGTCGCCGGACGGAATGCGGCTGATGTGGATCGCAATGTCGCGGTCGGGAAAAAGGCGGCGAAAGTCCTGCTCTAGCGTTTCGTCTGCCTGAAGCACGATCAGCCCGAGAGTGGCCTTGCTGCCAATGGGGCCGGTCAGATCAAAGTCGATCTGCTTCATGGCAAGATCACTGGCAATGCGGCAGGTGCACGGCGTGAAAGCAATTCGGGTCCATGCGCCCGCAACACGATATTCTCCTCGTGAACCATGATCAGTCCTGGGGCGATGTCCACGCCGGGTTCCAGTGTCAGCACCATCCCCTCGCGTAGCTCTGTCGTGTCCAGCGGGGTCAGCGACGGCCATTCGGTCAGGGTCAACCCAAGACCATGGCCCAACCTGCCTCCGCTCGTCACCGCACCCGCCCGTGTCAGGGCCTCTGCCATGATCCGGTGCGCATCCCGGGCCAGCATGCCAGGGCGCAGCGTTGTCAGTGTCACATCGGTCGCGGCATAGAGAGCGTCGTGGGCGCGGCGCACCGCATTGCTGGGCGGGCCTATCGCAAAGTTGCGGTCGAAATCGCAAAAATAACCGTCTCGCACGGCACCCGTATCCAGCATCAGCACGTCGCCTAACTGCAAGGGGCGGTTGTCGGCGGGCGAGATAACATCCCCATATCCACCCGGCCCCGCAGCCCCTGCGACATAGCTGACCCAGTCGGCCCCCGCCTGCAGCAGGGCCACCTGAAAGTCGCGGAATACGTCGACCAGCGGCGTGCTCAGTTGTGCGAAATCCCTGACGCGATCAAAGGCGGCATCGGCCACGGCACAGGTGGCGCGAATCTTGTCGATTTCAGCCTCTGACTTGATCTCTCTGACTCGGCAGACGGCGGCGGTGCCGTCGATAAACTGCCGCGGTGCGACAAGTTTCTGCACGCGCAGGTAATCCGCGAGCGGCATGCGCAGATGCGTTTCCAAACCCATAGGCAGGCCGATCCTGCCCGCTGCAGGGGCGGATGTGATCAACGCCTCGGCCAGAAGGCTGATACCGTCATCAACCGGGTCAGGTGCCCGCCAAGTCCTGATGTCCGTGATCCAGCAGCGCCCCATCAGCACGGCACCAATCGTCGGGATGATCGCAATCGGATCGCCCGTCGCAGGCACCACGATGAACCATGGCCGCGCGGGGCTTTCCCAGAACCGTGTCAAAAACCCTGTGGTGTAGAAAATATCTGCAGGTGAAGTCAAAAGCAGGGCATCCATCCCGCCGATTGCCATTTCGGTCTGAAGCGCCTGTATCCGGCGGCGATATTCCTCTATCGGGAAGATCAGCGAACCGTCAGCCATTTTCTGGCCCTTCGCTTAGGATGCAAAGCACATGGCTTTCGGCATTGATCCCGTCCAGCCCAGCCAACAGCGCCGCTACACCGGCCGCACCTGATGGTGTCGATGGTAATCCCGCGGCGGCTACGGCTTCTACCCCCGTCGCCGCCTCTTCCTCCGTCAACGTGACAAAGCAATCGGCGTCGCGTGCCAGATCCGCCAACGCCAGCATGGACGGAGTTTTGCAGTCCAGCCGTCCCATCGCAGAGACGGGCCCGGATGTCACAACGACCCGCCCCGCACGGATGCTGTCAATCAGCGCTGGGGCCGCTTCGGGTTCGACCACGATCATCTGGGGGGCGTCACCCCATGCAAGGCGCAGCTCCGCCGCAACCGCAGCGGCAAGGCCGCCGACGCCAGCCTGTAGCAGGACATGGGTTGGCCGGTCGGCCATCTGGCCTACGATTTCCGTCGCGATCTGTCGGTAGCCTTCCATCACCCGAAACGGCAGATCGACATATCCCGGCCAGGACCCGTCCGACAGCAGCGTCCAACCCTTCGCCTTGGCCGAATCACCCGCCGCAACCATGCTCGCCTCGTAATCTGCACCCGCACGCACGACCTGCGCACCCATCCCCCGCAACCGCGCGGCAAAGCTTTCGGGCACGGTGTCGGCCAAATAGATGACCGCCGCAGCACCAAAAATGCGCGCGCCAGCAGCCACTGACAGGCCGTGATTGCCAGCGCTGGCAGTCACATATGTGCGCCCGGTCAAAGCTGTTGGTAATGCGCCGCCAGCGGCAGTAGCTTCACGCGCAATGGCATATGCGGCCCCTAGCGCCTTGAAACTGCCAAGACCCATGCGACCGCGTTCGTCCTTGATCGTCACGCGCTCGGCACCCGCCGTTTCAGCAAGAGCGGGGACGTCGCAAAGCGGCGTCTCTTGATGCCTCGGGCACTGCGCCAGAAGGGAGGCGACCGCACGCGCACTAGCGCCAGGCGTTGGCTGAAGATCGGGTAGACCGCGACCCCGATATGGATTTACAAATACCTTTGTCACGCATCCCCCTCGTCTTTAATGCTGCTTCACTCGGATGCATGAGGACACAGAGTTGCCAGCTTTAATAGCGGCAACGGAACATTTTTTCTCAGATCATCGTTATCCATAGATCCGTAACTAGGTGTCCGCCCCTTGCCGCAGAGCTTTTGAACGAAAGGCTGGCTAAATGAGTTGAAAGACTGGAACATAAGCGTGATATGACCATCATGATCTGTGTGAACACTCCCATGTCACTTCACCTTTTCCAGCGATCCAAAAAAGTCTTGTTGAGGTTCCTCAAAATATAATTCAGGCATATTTTCGGGATGATCGGCCAACAGACAGGTGAACCAGAATACAGTTTCTTCGCCTGGAACGCTGGTGAAACCAATCGTGCCACCCATAGCCTTAACCAACTGGCTAGAGATACTTAATCCTAGGCCCGTGCCACCACGCAAACGCGTATCAGAGCTGTCAGCTTGCGCAAATGGTTGAAAGACCTGACCGCGAAACGCATATGGAATGCCGGGCCCGAAGTTTAGGACTGAAATTTTCACACAATTTGATTGGATTTCAGCGATTAGGTGGACGTTTGTATCAGGAAAAGAAAACTTGCACGCATTCGACAATAGATTGGTCAGCACTTGAATGATGCGGCTTTCATCTGTCCATATGTATTGGTTGTGCTCTGGCTTCAGAACTTCTATGCCCACGCGCCATTTTAGGGCATAAGTTTCAACCTGCTCGGACGCGAGGTGCATAATGTCAAAAAGACTTTCAACTTTGAGTTTTTTAGAAATGCCGTCAACGCCAATTTTTTCCATGTCCAGAATATCGTTTACAATAATCGCAAGCCTGTCTAAATTAGATGAAGCAATATTAATAAGGCGTTTCATTGTGCTACTATCAGCATTAAAGAATTGGCTTTTTAAAAGCTCTAGCGCGCCTTTGATAGAGGTGAGCGGCGTGCGGAGCTCATGGCTGACCGTTGCTACGAAGTCTCTTTTTATTTGGTTTATTTCAATATTTTCTGTGATGTCCCTTTGCGTTCCAAGCATCCTAAGAGCCGTTCCGTTGGCTGCACGTTCCACGACGACGGCATCAGATTGGATCCAACGCCATGCCCCATCAGAACGTTTGATGCGAAACCGGGATTCGGCACGATCTATATTGCCTGCAATGCATTCTTCATCGGCCTCGTTCCGATCATAAATATCGTCAGGGTGTATGAATTTCGTCTGCAATTGGTATGGGTCCACACAACCGGTTAGGTTGTCAATCTGAATGATATCCCACCACATTTTAGATACAACGGAAGTCTGCCGTTCCAGGTCGATGTCAAAAACACCGATGCCAGCGCCCTTTAGCGCTAGGTTCCATCGTTGTTCAGTTCTGGCTAGCTCTTGGACGTGATTTTCGCTCGCGGAAATGTCCTTCAATAACAGAGTAAACCGGGTTTCTTTATCAGGCGTTTCCCAAGTTTTCTTTTCAATCTCCAGAGTGTAAAATTTATCGCTTATGTAAGTATCATGGGTAATAATTTTGAATCGTCCATCAACAAGTTTAAGGTCCAGCGTGGGCAGTAAAGTACCGAGCGACATACCAGGTAATTTAATAATTCTTTCTTGCCGACTTAAAAGACTTTCTGCTGCCTCGTTCGAGTGAAGTATTTTTCCACAAGGTGAGACGGAAATGATTCCAAGCATAGCGTTTTCGAGGATAGAACGCTGTTCTTTTTCGCGGGCGTCGAGATCCTTAGATTTCTGGTTAACAATATGTTTAATTGAATTATTTCGATTGATTAACACGTTAATTATGTAAGTCAGCAGAGCTGTGATTGAGAGCGCGAGAGCCAACATAACCCATTTAGCTCGAAATGCTTGGTTATCGTTAAACTTAAGCGTGCTATTCCAGGTAAGTGTCA